>ERZ824488.566-NODE-566-length-47319-cov-34.364781_pt1 | contig 47319 bp, 38 predicted proteins | sample MGYA00519936_ERZ824488 | MGnify/ENA primary metagenome ERZ824488 (study PRJEB31778, sample SAMEA3449153) | human gut metagenome | biome: human gut; feature: human-associated habitat; material: faeces | place: United Kingdom | collected 2010/2012 ... | reverse complement strand
GTAATCCTTTAAATGAATAGAATAGACTTTCATTACCAAGAAGAACATTTTTATAGTAACTAGTAAATCCTGCGTATTGATAATACCCATCATATTTAGGAAGTATTTCTTTTCCAAAAGGATAAGTCTTATTTACTATACAACTTATTAACATTATCAATATTGGTACTATAAAAGTCAAAATTTCAGGTAAATACTTTTTTAAATACTTTTTCATATCACATCACATAAAATATTTTATCATAAAATTTTAAAAAATAATTGAAATATAAAAAAAATAATGTTATGATTATAACATAAGGTAAAGGAGGATAAGAAAATGGACAATAATAAGGGTCAAACAATATTCTTATCAGTTATTGGTATTGCTACTCTATTAGTTGCTATTGTTGGAGCTACATTCGCATGGTTTAGTATTTCTGTAAGTGGTAACGCTAATGCTTCTAGTATTATAGTTACAACTGCCAAGTTAGGTAGTGTAGAATTTACTGATGGTAATTTGATTGAAATGTCAAATATCAGACCAGAAACTTCTCCACAAGATGTAAAAACATTCACTGTTGCTAATACTGATGCTGCTGCTACTGAGAGTATTGAGTACAAGATCGGACTTGTTATCGATGTTAACACATTAACAGATGTAGCTGATGGTGCATTTGTTCATAGTTTATCAGGAACTAGTGATAAAACTAGTAATGTTGGTACATTAGCTACTGCTATTACTGAACAACCTGTTCCAACAACTAGTCAAATTATCGGTAACGGAACTTTAAATGGATATGAAAAACATACTTATACGTATACTATTCAATTTAAAGAAACAAGTAAAGATCAAAACGCTGCTCAAGGTGCTAAATTTGGAGCAAAAATTCAAGTTGCTTTAAAAGATGGAAAAATCAATGGAATTGATTAATGAGAGCTTAATATAAAGGTAGTTGTAATAACTACTTTTTATTATGCATAAATTACATTTAGTTTACTAATATTAATAAATTACAATATAAAAATTATTGTATATTTTATTTTTTTTTGTTATTATATATATAGAGTATGGAGGCTGTAAAATGGAAAAGAAATATGCTTCAAAATGTAATACAATAGTGTATTTATTAGTTTTGATTGTAATGTTTGCTATGCTTATAGGTACTTCATATGCATATTATGTTAAAAAAATAAAGAATGGTGATGAAACAAGAGTTGTCATTAAAACAGCAAATATGCTTATGAGATATAAAGAATCCAGTGAAATAAATGTAGCAGATGTAGAACCAGGATTTGAAAAGTCAATGGATTTTTCAATTGAAAACTATAGTACTGATACAGTTGGCAAATATAAAATAAAATTAGAAGTAATTAGTCCACTTATAGATACTACTGATGAAAATTTTGTTTATGAATTATCAGGTACATCTAATAAAAATAGTTCTAATAATACACTAGTTAAATTAAATGAAACACCAGTTCCAGTTACTACAACTACAATAGGTACAGGAATTATAACAACAGAAACAGTTCATGACTATAAATTAACCATTAGATTAAAGGAAAATGGAGAAGATCAAAATCATTTATCTGGAAAAACATTTATAGCTAAAATAGTTGTTGAAAAGGACTATGAGTAGGTGAAATAGAATGGAAGAAGATAAGAATATTAAACTTAAAAGACGACTACACATGATATCTAACATATTCAGTTACACCATAATAGCAATATTAATGATTATAGGCTCATTTTTGGTATTTTATGTTATAGATGGAAAGATATGTAAAAGTAAAGGAAAAAATCCATTATTTGGACTATATACAATAATAAGTCCAAGTATGACAGGAACAATTAACGTATATGATGTTGCGTTTGTTAAAAGAGTTAATACAAATGATTTAAAAAAAGGAGACATTATAACTTTTTATTCTGAAAATACATTCTTTGGTGGAACTCCAATAACACATAGAATTATTAATGTTACAGAAAGTTCTGAAACAGGTAGATTATTTACAGTAAAGGGAGATGCTAATCCTAAAGAAGATGATGAAAAAGTTAAAGCAAGCAATGTAGTTGGAAAAGTATATTTTAAAATACCACAGCTTGGCAGAATACAATTTTTCTTAGCATCTAAGAGTGGATGGATGGTAGCAATATTAATACCAGCTTTAGCTATTATATCTTATGATTTATATAAATTATTTAGATTAGTATTACTTAAAAGTAAAATATTAAGTTTAGAAAATCAACATGGAAACATTTAAAAAGCTTTTTGAAATTTATTCAAAAAACTTTTTATTTTGCATTATTCTTTCATTATTAGGATTTATTTTTAATGCTTTGTTAATATGTTTTAACCCTTCTTTTTTATTACCAACATAGTAGTAGCAAATGCTTAATATATCATCAAGAGTTTCATCTTTAGTAAATATTTCATTTATATATGTAATATTATTATTTTTAATTTTTAGTACTTTTTTACCATATTTAATAGCTTCATGGTATTGTTTTAAATTATAGTATAACATTATAAGTTCTATATATGCTTCTTTTAAATATGGAGCTTCAAGTATAGCTTTTTTATACCACATTATAGCTTCATTATATCTTTTAAGTGCTATATAACTTCTTGCGATAAATCTCATTGAAGCAGCTCTTTCATCTTTCCAAGTTGATGTTTTAAGATTTAGATGTTTAATTAATGTATCTATACATTTATTCCATTTGTGATAGTACATATATTCTCTACCTAAATAGTGTAAGTTTCTATCATCATTAGGATCTTCTTTTACAGATAATTCTAATAATTTTAGATATGAACTTCTTGATTTAGTTTGATCAGGATAGTGATTGATAATTATCTTATCAGTTTGTATTATATTCTCAAAAGATATTGGTTTTAGTACTTCATGTACTGGATGAGTCCATATATATTTATTATATGCATGTATTTTATCAGCATAGAAACTTATTAATGGTTTATTATTTTTATCTAATTTCCAATTATATAAATATTTTATTCTTGTTATATTCTTATTCCATATTTTTAATAATTCATCTTTCCATCCAGGTAACATTACCTCATCTAAGTCTAAACATATACATATATCAGTATCTTTAGGTATAATTTTTAACGATTCGTTTCTTGCTACATCAAATCTCCATGGATCAATTATTTTCTTTTTTACTTTAATTCCTAGTTCCTTAAATTTTTTAACTGAGTTATCATTTGAACCTGTATCTAACACACATATATAGTCTGCTTCTTTTATACTGTTATACCATTTTTCAATAAACTTTTCTTCATTTTTACATATGGCATATACACAAACTTTATAGTTATTCATTATGCTGCTGGTCCAGTTGGTCCAGTAGGTCCAGTAGGTCCAATTTCACCTTGAAGTCCTTGAGGTCCAGTTGGTCCAGTAGGTCCAATTTCACCTTGAAGTCCTTGAGGTCCAGTAGGCCCAGTTGGTCCTTGTGGTATGGTTAAGTTTAAAACATAGTTAGGCGCTGTTCCTGTTATTGAAGCTGATGCTTCTGTACCAGGTGCACCAGTTGTAATTGTTCCAATTGAAAGAGTAGGTGTTTCGCCAGCAGCTCCTGTTTCTCCTTGAGGTCCAGTAGGTCCAGTCGCTCCAGCTATACCTTGAAGTCCTTGAGGCCCAGTTGGTCCTGTTGGTCCTGTTGGTCCAATTTCACCTTGAGGTCCAGTAGTACCAGCAGGTCCAGTAGCACCAGTAGGTCCAGTAGGTCCAGTCGCTCCAGCTATACCTTGAAGTCCTTGAGGCCCAGTAGCACCAGCAGGTCCAGTAGGTCCAGCTATACCTTGAAGTCCTTGAGGTCCTGTTGCACCAGTAGGTCCAGTAGGTCCAGTTATACCCTGAAGTCCTTGAGGTCCAGTAGCACCAGTAGGTCCAGTAGGTCCAGTTGCTCCACCGCTTGGTCCGGTAGGCCCTGTTGGCCCAGTAGGTCCGTAGCAAGTATATGTTGGTGGCATTAAATTACAATTATTTCTCATTCTTTATTTTTCCTCCTATATTATTATATTAATTAGTGTATGATAAGATAATTGATTTAGTCCATTTAGTATATTATAATGTAATTAAATAGAGGTAAAGTTATGTACAATATTGATAAATATAAAAAATTGGCCATGGGAAACTTAACAGATGATATGATTCCAGATATCATTAATGAAGAATGGCTTAAGTATGCTTTAAAAAACGAAATATTTAGAAGATGGGGATTTTCTTTCAGTAATTTAAGTAACAAAAGATTTGCTGGAGACTTTAGTGATGAAGTAGTAAGACAAGTTAATTATTCTACACTTACTAGATTTCCAGAAAAGAATCCATTTAAATTTAATACTAATTATTATAAAACGACACCTGATATAGATTCAGTACATAAAAATGGAATAACTGGAAAAGAAATAAATATTGCAGTCATTGATAATGGATTTATTAATACTCCTACTGAAATTGATGGTAAAATTAAAAATTATTATGAAAGTTATGGTTCTCGTGGAGATCATTATCATGGAGAAATAGTTTTATCATATTTAGTTGGTAAAAATATAGGAGTTGCTCCTGATGCTAATGTTAGTTTTTACGACATTAATCCTGATTATTTTGAAAGTCATCCAGAATTAGTAGGTGATAATCCAAGAGCACTTTATGGAAAACTCATTTATGATAGATTAGTAGAAATATATAATAAAAATTTAAGTGGTGAAAATACACAAATCGTAAATATCTCAAGTGGATATGCTAAAGCGTCTAATCTTGAAAAAGAATTTGCTTTTATCAAAGAGAAGCTTAAAGAGACAGGATGCTATGTCATAGATAGCGATGAATTTTCTAAATATTTTACAACTGTAAATACTGATTTAAATAATGGAACATATTACTTAAGTGATTGGCAGCAAGATAATCATGCTTTACATGAATCAAAAGTAATGGTTCCAAGTAGTGAGATGGTTCCACTCTGGGGAAGTGATAAAGATTACATGTATCATGGTAACACTTCTTTTAGTTGGTCTATTCCTAAAGTATCAGGAATGTTTGCTTTAGCACTTGAAGTAAATCCTAAATTAACTTTTGAAGATTTCGCACAAATAGCTCGTGAAACTTCTGTTAATAATGTTATTAATGCTTCTGGTATTATTGAAAAAGTTAAATTTGATTTAGAAAATAACATTAAATTATAATCTAATTTTGCAATAAAAAAACTCTAATTATAGAGTTTTTAAATGGTTAGATATTTAATAATATTCCAATTAATTCTTCAATATTATGCATATAAATCATTATATTATCTAAATCATCATAATCTTTTACATCATCTTTAGTTAATAAATTATATTGAATATTTTTTTCATTTGCATATTTAATTAGAAATTCAAGCATTACTTTTTGTTTTTCTAATATTTCATTATATTTTTGTTCTTTATTTAATTTAGAAAATAAATTTACATACTCTAAAAATATTTGCTGTTTATCTTCAATCATTATCTAATCATCCTTTCGCTATTTTCTATTGTTGGATGATATAGTGAACTAACACCCTGTAATCTTTTTTTCATATCGGTATATTCAGGTGGTAATTGTGTAACAACAACTTCTTCACTTTTTCCTTTCATATATTCTTCGTTTTGTCTAATAGTTTCTCTGTTATTTCTTGCTTGTTCGTATAGTTCATCAACAATTTTATCATCACCCAATACTCTTCTATCCACGGGCTTTGCTTCAATTTCTTTTGCATCTTCTATTGCTTTTCTCTCTTGCTCTTTTAATCTATCATTTTCTGCATATAAAGGGTGAGTTTTATTTCCAATACGTATTTGTTCTTGTCCTAGTCTAGCATTTCCATCTAAAATATTTCCATAAGTTTCAACCGCTTTTGTTGCATAGTCAATTTTTCCTTGAATGTTTGCTTGTTGTTTTTTAGCATCCCTGTACCTTTCTTGTTCTTCATCTATCGCTTTAACTAATAGTGGCTTTAATGTATCAAGTTGCTTATTTATTTTTTGCATTTTACTATCACTACCTAAAAAGCCTTGTGCTGAACTTATAACACTGCTAACTTGTTCTAAATCCAATAAAAGTTGTGAGGATTTTTTTATTTGTTCAAGTCCTTCTTTTGATATTGCAACTGTTTTTGGAGGCAATGCATTTTTAATTTGAACAACCTCTCTTTTTATATCTTTTGCTAACTTGTCAGCAGGGTTTTCATTTAAAATGGTTGTTAAAGATTCTAATGCTTTTTCTAATTTATCCGCATCTTCAATATTAAAATCAGATATTCCATTTAATTGTTCTTCTTTATCGTTATGTTCACTTATTGACTCTGCTTGTTTAAATTTTGATAGAGGATCAGATTCAGTAAATGGAATTATATTTTTGTTTGTTTTTGATTCGTATACCATTAATAAAAAACTTCTACTAGCATCGTGGAACCTTGTACGATCCTCTTTATCTTTTATAGCGCTTTCTACTTCTCTACATTGTTTTCCTGCTAATTCCAATTGTTTAAAATATTCCTCTTTTAATCTACTTAAATTTTGATTAACTTCTGATTTAATTGAATTTATTTGATCAGCTGCTTTTCTAGCATTTTTATTATCTTTTTTAGCAACAGGGTCAATTACTGCAAGTTTTTTCATATTTCCTTGCATTTTTAAAGTTTCTTTAATATTGTGCATTAAATTATTTATGCTTTGCAACGTAACTTCAAAACTTCCCATTTGTCTTGGCGGTTTTGATGACATATAAACTCTATCAAATTTTTGCATACTTTTACTAAGTTCTATTGAGTAATCGGCTAAATTAGAATATTTTTGTGTACTATCCATTATTCATCAACCTTTCTTTTATAGCATTAAAAATCTTAGCTATTTCATCATTTTCTACTTCGTCTAATAATATTTCATTATTATTTTTAGATACTCTATTAATATATAAAGCAACTTTGTTATTTCCTAGTGGTTTGTTATCTGTGTAAACAATAAAATTGCCTATATCAATAGTAACATAGGAAATTAAATCATATTCTTTTTCATTAATAATAATTTTATTATTTTTTTCTTCCATATTTCCTCCATTATCTTACCTTTATTTGATTATAACATATTTTATTATTTTTTTGTTAATGGTATCTGTAAAATATTCTTTTCATTAAAGAAATATAAAATGAATAAATTATTAAAACATAAGTTATTCATAAACAATAGAAAAATATCTTATATTATGGTACAATAATTATAGTTAAAGAGGTGATATAATGCTTAAAAATATACTTGGCATTACTAATGAAGTTGAATTATCTAAAGAAGAAGAACGAATTACAAAATTGAAAGCATTGGAATTATTTGATTCTAACAAAATAAATGAAATTGAAGTTTGTACATTTGAAAGACTTTCAAAAATACATAATTTTTTATTTAAAGATATTTATGAATTTGCCGGAAAAATTAGAACTGACAATATTGCTAAAGGTAATTTTAGATTTGCATCTGTTTTATATTTAAAAGATATTTTAAGAAGAATAAATGAAATGCCTCAAAATACTTATGATGAAATAATTGAAAAATATGTTGAAATGAATGTTGCCCATCCTTTTCGTGAAGGCAATGGAAGAAGTACTAGAATTTGGCTAGATATGATATTGAAAAAAGAATTAAATAAAGTTATTGATTGGAGTAAAATAAATAAAGAAGACTATTTACTTGCAATGGAAAGAAGTCCAGTTAGAGATACAGAAATAAAATTACTACTAAAGTCAGCATTAACAGATGATGTAAATAATAGAGATGTTTATATGAAAGGCATTGATGCTAGTTATTATTATGAAGGCTATAATACTTATCAACTAGAAGAATTAGAAAATAAAAACTAATATAATTAAAAATAAAATACAGAATCATTTATCTGTATTTTTTGATATGACTTTATACATTATTATTGAAATTATTGTTAATAAGAATACACCTGTCATTACTAAGTCTAAATTAAATACTTGTGAACCATATAATATTAAATAACCAATTCCTGCTTTAGAAGTTAAGAACTCTCCCATAATTACGCCGATTAAACACATTGATATATTTATCTTAAATGTATTTAGTATTGTCTTTTTATTTTCTTGTAATACCACATTTAATAATATATCTTTTTTAGATGCACCAAATGTTTTTAACAATTTTATTTTTAATTTATCTGTACTTACAAATCCATTATATATTGTTTGTATACTTACTATTAATGAGATAAGTATAGCCATTAATATAATACTTTTTATATTAGCACCTATCCATATTATTATAATAGGGCCAAGTGCTACTTTTGGAAGACTATTTAATATTGTAAGATATGGATCTAATACTTTAGCAATAAAACTATGATTATAAAGTATAATTGATATTAATAATGATAGTATACTTGTTATTACAAATGATATTAATGTTTCTTTTACAGTAACAAATATGTGAGTAAATAAATTATTTTGAATATATAAATTCTTAATAGTAATAAGTATTTTTTTAGGTGAGCTAGTTATAAATGTATTAATTATGTTTTTATTTGATAATATTTGCCATATAAGTATAAATAGTATGAATATTGATATTTGAGTCATAAGAATAATTATTTTATTTCTTTTAATTTTTTTTAAAAAGTCTTTTTGTTCTTTACTCATTATTATCAATTTCCTTCCATATTAGGTCATAATATTCTCTAAATAATGGGTCTTTTCTATTTTCAATTGGACCTTTTTTATCTTGCAAAGTAATTGTATGTATATTTTTAATAACAGCAGGTCTATTTGAAAGAACTATTATTTTATCACACATAGAAATTGCTTCACTAATATCATGTGTTACGATTAATACTGTTTTTTGTTCTTCTTTTATTATATTGTAAACATCATTACTAACTTTTAATCTTGTTTGATAATCTAAAGCACCAAATGGCTCATCTAAAAGTAATATATCAGGATTACAAGCAAGAGTTCTAATAAGAGCTAGTCTTTGTTTCATACCACCAGATAGTTCATTTGGATATTTATCTTTAAAACTATAAAGTCCATATTTTATAAGTAAATTTATTGTAAAATCTTTTGTATTATCATTTAACTTTTTAGATATTTTAAGACCTAATATTGCATTATCATATATTGTTAACCATGGAAATAAGCATGCATCTTGAAGCATATATCCAATAGTAATATTATCTTTTATAGATATATTTCCAGAGTATTCAGTTTCAAGTGATGAAATAATATTTAATATTGAACTTTTACCACATCCGGATGGACCAATTATACCTATAAATTCATTTTTATATAAGTCAAAGGATATATTATCAAGTGCTTTAGTTTCACCATGTATTGAGTGATAAGTTTTACTTATATTATTAAGTGATAGTAATTTATTTGTTGAATTCATTTGTTATTAATATATTAGAATCTAGTTTATTATTTATAAATTTACCATAGTAAAGTATATCTATTAATTTGTCATAATCTTTACTATTAACATATGTATTATCATACCATGAGTCTGCATTTTTATATCTATCTACTAGTATGGTTAAATCTTTTAAACTTGTATCAGGAAATTGATTTATTATTGCTTTTGCGATAGTTTCACTATCATTTTCTTTAGTGAATTTTATACCTTTATTAAGAGCATTATTAAATCTTTGTATCAAGTCTTTATTGTTATTTATAAATTCTTCACGAGCATAAAATGCTGTATATGGAACTATTCCTGATAAGTTACCAAGTGATGTAAGAGGGCAACCATATCCTTGCTTTTCTATATTTAAAGCATTTGGTTCAAATAGATTTACAAAGTCTCCTTGACCACTTATATAAGAACCTGTAAGAGCACTAAACTCTATACTTGTATCAATATTAATATCACTTTCATTAATACCATTTTCATGAAGAGCATATTTAAACATTAATAATGGCATACCACCATTTCTACCAGCAAGTATCTTTTTACCTTTTAAATCATTAAGTGTAAAATTGTCTTTTAGTTTACAGTCTCCAACTATAAATTGTCCATCTCTTTTAGTTAAAGATGCGAATGTAAGTAGTTTTTCTTTAGAATTATTATAAATGTAAACAGTTGCTTCAGGTCCAGAAAATCCAATATTAACATCTTTACTTAATACAGCTGTTCCAACTTTATCAGCACCAGGAGTAAGTACTACTTCAATATCAATATTCTCATCTTTAAAGTATCCATTTTCTATAGATACATACCATGGAGTATAAAATACAGAATGTGTTACTTCTGCAACAACTAACTTTTTATTTTTAGATTCTTTTTCTCTTATACCAATTATTATAGTTAAAACTATTATTGCGATTAATGAAAAGATAGTTAAAAATATTTTTTTCATATATCCTCACTTTCATATTTAATATATTCAAATATAATAAATTTGTTATTTATATATTGAATTTTTTTATTTATCATTATATAATTAGTTTGTATAATGTGAAGGTAAGGAGGATGTAATGAGGTGCTTAGCAAATGTTTTTTTAAAACAAAAAGCTAAATGCATTCTTAGAAATGTTGATATACTTGTTTCTAAAGAACTAAAACCTTATCCAAAAGATATAGAATGTTTTGAAATTTGTGTTGATAAGTTTTATGAATATTTTATATTTGGGAGAAGAGATATTACTAATACTTTAAATGAGTATGAAGATATTTTTAATAAGTATGATGTTGATAATATTGTAATAAAAAGAATGCTTTTACTTATATTTGAAAATGTTGTTGATTATTTAGATATTATCAATAATCCAGTGGAATTTGAATGGTACTATTTAGTTGCTAAAATGATGCTTTTATGTATTATGTTAGAAGAACTAACTAATTCGCTTACAGTTCCTAAGGTAGACTATTATACTGCGATTAAATTATTAGAAAAAAAGAATAGTTATTTATTTGATGATGAATCTAAAAAACTATTTAATGATAATTATTTAAAGATAATTAAGAATATCACTAAAAGTGTTAGTTCTAGTAAGAAATGTTTAAATATGCTATCAAAAAGTCCATTAAAAGTATATTACGATTACATGGGTAATATAGATGGGTATAATTTATTTATTTCTAAAATTAATTTTGATAAAAAATACTTTGAAGGAATAGATGAATCTCATGCTTTTGATGCTTTTGTTAAATATGGATTTGCTCTTGATTTTAAGTATATTGAAGCAGAACATATATCTTTTGAAGTTATTAAAAATGTTTTTGATAATAAACCTAATACATTATATTTCGTAAAGCTTCCAAATGATTTCTTTAAGCTTAAAACTAATATTACTAAAATGTATAATATTGTAGAACCTAAAACAATACGTAATTTTGTATTCTTAGTTCCATATAAGGAATTTATGAATAGAGATGTTAAAGTAAAAGAACTAAAAAATTATGGATTTAAATTAGGTGTATATGATTTTAACACAGTTGAAAGTAAAAGTCTTAAATTAAAGAACGTAATTGATTATGTTTATTTTAAGCATAATAAGGTATCTAATTATAATAGTATTGTTGAATTTTCACACAATATAGGAGCAACAATAATAGAAAATGATGGTAATACTTATAAAGTGTACAAATAGGTGAATCATGAATAATAATGTAATAAAAGTTAAAGCAGAAAAAATATATAGAGGAAAACTTTTATCAAGAGTTATTAAGATGGGATTACTTATTTTATTACTATTTTTTTCATTATTATATTTAGTACTATATGTTGTTAATAGTAATGGATATTTTACTATTAAATTAGACAAGAATTTGAAAGCTGAAAGACATATACTTTTATCTTCTGACTCAGAATTTTCTGCTGAAACTGTGGAAATTAAAGTAAAAGGATTAGAGTATATGGATAATATTACTGAATCATGGATACCAATGGATGAAGTAATAAAAAAAGAGGGCGATAATAGTGGTGATAACTATATTGCTTATACATACTTTATAAAAAACGATGGAGAACAAAAAACCGATTATAAAAGTAAGATTGTTATCGAATCAGTTATAAAGAATGTAGATGATGCTGTTAGGGTTGCGGTATTTACTAATGGCGAAAAAAAAGTTTATGCCAAAAAGGCAAAAAATGGTAAAGAGGAGCCAAATACAATTGCGTTTTTATCAAATCATTTAATTATGGAACAAGAAAGAAATGGGTTAGAACCTGGACAAATAGACAGGTATACAATTCTTGTTTGGTTAGAAGGAAAAGACCCGGAATGCATCGATGACATTATTGGCGGAGAAATGAAAATGTCAATGGTAATCACTGAAAAAAGTGAATAATTTAGAGAAAGGAAATGTATATGGAAAATCAAAATGATAATTCTACAAATAATACTTTTCAACAAGCAGAAGTAGTTACTCCTGTTGAAAATAAAGTTGTAGAAGAAACTAAAAAAGAAAAAAAAGAAGAATCTAATGATGGTAGAAAAAAGATTCTTACAGCTTTCTTAATGTTAATAGTAACAGCTATTTCATTAACAACAGCATCATATGCATGGTTCACAGAAAATACAACTGTAACTGTTGATAGTATTGATGTTAATGTTAGTGCAGCAAATGGTATCCAAGTTTCTGTTGATGCTGTTAACTGGAAAGCTAATATTACTACTGCAGAAATAACTGGTTCTGCATATCAAGGTAATACTAATCAATTACCAAGTCAAATTGTACCAGTTTCAACAATTGGAGAAGTTGATACAACTACAGGATTTATGAAAATGTTTAAAGGAAGTATTGAAGCTGATGCTGGTACTGCTCATGGTTATAAAATAGTTGCTTCACGTTCAACTGAACAAGCAGGCACACTTGGAGACTTTATAGCATTTGACTTATTCCTACTTGCTACACAACCAACAACTGTATATTTAACAACAACTTCAGATGTTATTGCTAGTGGAGCTGACACTGGACTAAAAAATGCAGCTAGAGTTGCATTCCTATATGAAGGTAGTGCTGCTACTGGTGCTAGTGCTGATGCTATCGCACTTAAAGGTGCTACATCTCACGGAAATGGAAATACAAATATGTTCTGGGAACCAAATAACAATATACATAAACCAGGAGGAGTTGCTCAAGCACAAAACTATGGACAAACTAGTTTTACAACTAATACAGTAGTTCCAAATTATTTAGGTATTAAGGCTGATATTACTGCAGAAACAGCACTTGATTATCAATCTAATAGTACTACATATTTTGATACTGTTACACCTGATATAACAACTCCAGAAGATAATAATGCTAATGGAGAATATAAAACACTATTTAATTTAGCAGCTGGTATTAATAAAGTAAGAATATATGGATGGGTAGAAGGACAAGATTACGACTGTGAAAACAACGCATCTGGTACTAATATCAAATTTAATATTCAAATATCTAAGAATGCTAATCCATAATAGAGAAAGAGGTGTAGAATGAAAGGGAAAAAAATATTTAAGGTTATTTTAGATGTGTTAGTGTGGATAATTATTATCCTTGCTGCTAGTGTTACTTTGATTACACTAACTTCTCGTGAAAAAGGAGTTTCTCAAGTATTTGGATATGTGCCATTAAATATTCAAACAGGATCAATGGAACCTACAATTATGACTGATGATTTAATCATCACAAAACAATATGATGGTAAGAGTGAACTTAAAGAGGGAGATGTTATCTCATTTAGAGCAACAGAACAAGATACTTATATCATTAAAACACACCGTATTAAGTCTGTTTTAACTGTTAATGGTATGACTTCATATGTTACTCAAGGTGATAATAATACCGGTGAAGATCCTCAACAAGTAGCTCCTGGTGATATTATTTCTGTATGGAATGGAACAAGAATTCCTAAATTAGGAGCTGTTCTTACATTCTTAAAGACTAAAGTTGGATTCTTTGTATGTATAATATTACCACTTGCAGCATTCTTTATATATCAATTATATAAATTTATAATGCTATTACTTGATTATAAAAAAGTTAAATGATTTGTTATATAAATTGACTACGAAAGTAGTCTTTTTTATTGTAGTAAAATATTGTATTTTTCTTGTAATTCTATATTCAAATATGATAAAATTAATATGAATATAGAATTAAGAATAGAGGTGAAGAGAATTGTCAACATATATGAGATTTTTATATGACTTTATGGAACAATTCTTTTCTGGAGTTATAAATATTTTTATGGGTGTTGTTAGAGGATTTGGAAAGATGTTTAACTTTAAAGCATACTTATCAATACTTAAAGAATATTCTTCAGAATTTTCAGTTGGTCAATGGATATTAGTAGGAGTAGCAGTACTTTTAGTATTCGCTTTTTTAGCAGGAATATGTTTCTTAATATATCTACTTATAAGAAAATATTTAAGATTTAGAAAAACACTTGTTGAACAAGAAAGTTTGCTTGAAGAAGTAGCTAAACTTGATAGAGATGTTATAAGACTTAATCAAGAAAAAGAAGAATTATATGCTTTAAAAGTTTCTCAAATAGGACTTACTCCACAAGTTAGTGGAAGCAATATAAAAATGGATATGCCAAAAGAAATTAAAGAAGAAAATGGTGAAGAAAGTGCTGAAGGTGAAAAAACTGAAGAAGTTCCAACTGAAGCAGCTAATGGAAGCAGATTCTTTAAATTAACTCAAATAGATGAGGAGTATGCTAATAAGACACCTGAAAACTTTGGCAATACATTTACACTTGAAGAATTATGTGAAACATTTAGAAATTTTGCAGCATCAAGAATGAAACTATATTATAAAATTAAAATTATTAGATTATTTGTAGCAGCTCTTGGAGCAACAAGACTTGTAATTTTACAAGGTATCTCTGGTACAGGTAAAACATCACTACCATATGCGTGGGGTAAATTCATAAGTAGAGATGCAACTATCGCATCAGTACAACCATCATGGAGAGATAGAACTGAACTTTTTGGATACTTCAACGAATTTACTAAGAAGTTTAATGAAACAGAAGTTTTAAAAGCAATGTATGAAGCAAGCTATAATGATGAAATGTATTTAACAATACTAGATGAAATGAATATCGCTCGTGTTGAATACTATTTTGCGGAAATGCTATCAATATTAGAAATGCCTTCTCGTGATGAATGGGTAATTGACTTAGTACCTAATGTATGGCCAAACGATCCAAAACATTTACCTGATGGAAAACTTAAAATACCAGATAACATGTGGTACATTGGTACAATCAATAACGATGATTCAACATTCATGGTTACTGATAAAGTTTACGACCGTGCTATGCCAATAGACATAAATGATAAAGGTCAAGCATTTGATGCTCCTGATACACCTGGTATTAGAATTAACAGTAGTTACTTAGAAAGCTTATTTAATAAAGCAAAAGCAGAACATCCAGTATCACAAGATACATTAAATAAACTTGAAGACATGGATAATTATGTTATTGAACATTTTAGACTTGCCTTTGGTAATCGTATCGTTAAACATATCAAAGAATTCGTTCCAGTTTATGTAGCGTGCGGTGGTACTGAACTTGATGGATTTGATTATATTCTTTGTAAAAAAGTCTTAAGAAAATTTGAACAATTAAACTTATCATTCATTCGTGATGAAATAGATGGATATGTTAAATTTTTAGATAAGACATTTGGCAAAGAAAATATGAGTGAATGTAAAGAATATTTAGCAAGACTTAAGAAAGCAATGTAATAAGAAAGGATTTGTATGAATAAGAATGAATTATTAAATTTATTAGATGACACTGATAGTAAAGCTATAGAACAATTTTGTGGCTCAAATGATTCACATGTTGTTATTAATTCATCTTTTCAAAGTGTTGAATATGATTATTCATGGATAGATAAGATAGAAGAAACACTTGTATATCTAGATAATATCATTAGAAATCCTAAAAGATTTATCATGCAGGAAGAAGAAGTTGTTCCTGTTGAAAAAGCTAAAAAAATAAGTCAAGAAACAATTAAACATTTAGCTCAACATACAGATTTAATACAAGATGTAGACAAAGATGGTACTATTACACCAAGTAAAGTACTTAACGTACATAAAGAAGAAAGTTTTGATATTTATGAGAATAGATTTATAATTTCACTCTTAAATAATCTAAATTACTTCTTTACTTTAAGAAAACAAGTTACAGCAAGTGGCAGTTATGCTAAAAAGAAAAAAGTAATGACTTACACAGGTAAAACTAAACTTGGTAATGAAGAAGTAAATATAAGTTTAAATATGCAAACAAACTTCTCTGAAGATTTAGGTGGTGTTTCAAGCAGTGGTGAATCAATCGAACAAAGAATTGCTAAAATAGAATTAGTAGTAGGAGATTTCTTAAAAACACCATTTGTAAAAGAATTAGCTAACGCAGCACCTGTTAAATCACCAATAAGAAAAACAAACACTATACTTAAGAATCCTAACTTTCAAAAAGCATTAGAATTATGGGAATTTATTGAACAATATGACGTTAAAGATAAAAAAGAAACAAATGACTCTAAAGAAAGTGTTGATGAAGAAAAAACTAAAAATAGAATGGATGGAGCATTCTTCTTAGATTATGTTATTCTAAATGAACTTGATAATAATAAAACATATAAAAAAGATCAAATAAATAGATATGCTCTTAAGAAATTAATGGAAGACTTTATCGCTAATAATAGAAATCATTCTATGAAAGAATTTAAGAAAATATTACAAGAAGAATTTAAACTCGCATTAGAAAAAGAAGAAAAAACAGATAAAGAAATTATTAAGAGATTTAAAAATTTATTAAAACATTATAGAAAAAATAAACAAGATGCATTTGCATATTTGAGGTAATAAGATGAATAAGGATATGAATAAGAAAATTAGTAGTACAATTATTAAAATGATAGCTATAATTGTTTCTATCTTTGTTTTTTCTTATGCATGGTTTGTTCATAATGAAAATACTCACATTAATGCAATTGAGATTGGAACTGCTAAAACTAACAATATTCAAGTTAGTGAGGATGGTGGTAATAATTGGGGTACTTCTCTTAGTATAGATGTTGGAGAAGGGTTCAGATTTGATAATGAAGTTACAAGTGATGGTATTAATTTTTATAAAGCTAATCTTAAAAATGATGATGGCTATCCTCTTCATTTTATAAATGCTACTGTTAATAAAGATTATTTAGATTTCGATTTATGGTTTAAAAATGATACAAGTGTTAAATTATTTTTAGACGATAATTCAAGAGTTTATCCAGAATGTGGTACTGATGAATCAGATTTGATATGGGATGAAGTTACTGGTAGTTTAGATTCTATAACAAGAGTTAGTGCCTATGGTAACTTTAGTAGAGATTTAATCGCAGGAGCAGTTAGAGTTGCATTTATAAAATATAATTATGATGAAGAAAATGATGAATATATTTTAGACAATACACCTAGTCTTGTATGGGCACCTAATCCTAATTATGAAATTATATCAAATGGAGAAGATTTACTTACAGCATCAATTACATCAACTAATAAACAAAGTTATAAATATTTAAAAGTAAATAGTGGAAGTAATTTTGTAGAAAGTGATATTCCTAATTTAATAGATACTATTCATGCTAAATATAGTAGTAAAATGGCTAATGGAGATACGCCACTTGTTAATATTGAAACTACAGATGGAGTAGAAAAAAAAGCTGGATTAAAAATAAGAGTATGGGTAGAAGGAAATGATAGAGATGCTAATGGTGCTTTAAAAGGTGGCATATTTAAATTCGATTTATCATTCATAGGATTACAAAAGAAAGATAACACTAATATTCCAAATGTAAGTAAAAATGGTAATTCAATAAGTGGTATCAATAATACCATGGAATATTCAATAGATAATGGAAATGAATGGATAAGATATAATGGTAGTGATGATTTATCATTTGAAAGTGGTACTCATGTATTAGTTAGATATAGTGAAACTAGTGATTACTTTGTATCTAATTATGTGGAACTAGATTTTTAAGAGGTGTATTATGAGTAATAAGTCATTTTTTAAAATTATATTGTTAATTGGATTTACAGTTATTCTTATAATAAGTTCTTATGCATGGTTTCAAGATAGATCTAATCCATCTATAAGTTTATCTAATATTCAAGTTTCGGCAGCAGAAGGTCTTGTTATTAAATTACAACCAGATAGTGCAGCAAGAAATACTGTTAATTTAAATAGTGTTCTTGAAAATTTTAATGAATTTGAACTTAAACAAGTGTCAAGTGTTGATGCAGTTAATTTCTATACGATAGACTTTAACGAAGGTTTAACTTTAACTGATCCAGAATTTATAAAACTTCCTGAAGTAAATGGTAGTGTATCTCAAATGATTGAAAATGGTTATATTGATTTTACTTTCTATTTACAAACTGAAGATTATCCAAAACATGTATATGTACATAGAGATACATCTGTTACAGGTCCTGCTTATGATGCCCTTAGAATAGCACTTACTTATCCAACCACAGATAATACAACATCAACAATTATATTTGGAAAAACACCTGAAAATGGTATTACAGATGAATATACTACAAATGCAATTATAACAGCAGGTAAGTTTAAATTTGGTAACATACCTAGTAGTTTTTATACAACACAACTTGTTCGTAATTTTAGTTATAAAGATGGTGGAAGAAGTAATAGCGATAGTGATACAATTGATACTAATAAAGTATTATTTACAATACCAGCTAATAGTAGAATGGCTATAAATTTGAAAATATGGTTAGAAGGCGGAGATATAGATTGCACCAATGCACTTGCATCAACATTTCTAAATGTATTATTTAAATTTGGTAGTGCTAATGAATTACTAGCAGCTCCAACATTAACAGGAAATTCTAACTATACAATAACTGGCCTTGATACTACAATGGAATGGGCCACAACAAATACAACAACAGTATGGACACCTGTAACAAATAGTAATATGCAATTTACCGGTTATCAATCAGTATATGTTAGAATTAAAGAAGTAGTAGGTGTTTCACCAGAAAGTTATGCTACTCTTGTAACATTCCAGTGAGGTAGCATATGAAAAAGATATCAATATTATTAAGTATATTAGTTATAATCTTACTTACAGTAAGCGCATATGCATGGATGCAAACAGAACCATCACTAGGAGAAAATATAGAATATAATAGAGATTTCTATGTAACTGATAGTGATATACAAGTTAAACTATATGCACTTATTGATAATAAATATGTTTTACAAGGACAATATTCAGACGATGAATTATTAAATTTAGACTTAATGTATCCAGGTAAAACACAAAGATATAGATTTGAACTTACTAATATTAATCCAACACCAGCAAGAGTAAAGATAGTATTTACAGAAATAACTGGAAATATAAATTTACTTAAAAATTATTTAAAGATAGGTATTACTAATCCAATAATTGATAACTTTAAATTATCAGACAGATTAGAACATAATGAAGAGGATGATAGATACTTCTTTGATTTTGCAAATAGTGTTACTATCCCAGCAGAATCAACACTTAATTATTATTGGAATCTAGAAATAGATATAGATGCTCCAAATTCATTACAAAATACAAATTTAAAGATTAACAAAATTATGTTTATAAAACCATCATAATTTAGAAAGGATTCATATGAAAAAAGTAATAAAGAAAATATTAAACATACTCAAAATAATTATATTAATATTACTAATACTATTTGCACTATTCACAGTATATCAAAAAGTATTTCCTAATAATCCTAGTGCTTTTGGATTTAGAACTTATTCTATTATTACTAAAAGTATGGAACCAGTTCTAAAAAAAGGAGATGTAATACTCGTTCAAGAAAGAAATACAAGTTCATATAAAGTAGGAGATATAATTACATTTAAGGGAACGAGCGGAGACTTAAAAGGAAAGATAGTTACACATGAAATAGTTGGAATTAAACTAGAAAATGGAAAAAATATATTCTATACTAAAGGTATACAAAATATAAGTGAAGACCCAGCTGTTTATGAAGATGAAATATTAGGAAAATATATATATAAATTTAAATTCTTTAGTTTAATAGAAAGAATAATGGATACTAAAATAGGATTTATATTAATTATAATAATTCCACTAGGATATATTTATTTTTATGAAATTAGAGATATAATTAAAGATATAAAAAATATTAAGAATAAGGAGTAACATATACATGAAAGATAGCATTAATAAAATTTATAATGCGATTATCAATTATATAATTGATTTCTTTCATGTGTTTAAAAAAAGATTTAATAAATTTAAAAGAAAAACTAAACGTAAACTTAGAAAACTATATTATTATGAAATACTTGGTGTTATAGCTGTATCAGTTTACTTCTATAGATTCTTATGTAAAATATATAAAAAGCCTATATTTAAAAAGTTTAGAAATAAAAGTAAACTTTTATATAAGAAATCTCTTGTTAAACTTGAAAAAGCTAAATATGATTATGAAACATATTTACTTGAGATAAGATATGATACTAAAGATAAAATGGATAATGTAAAGAATAAATATTCTAAATATTGTACTAAAAGAATTCTTGCGAAAAGTTTTGTATTAATAGCTTTATCTGTATTTTTGATATATGATACATATTCATGGTTCTATAATGAATATGTAAGTAAAGGTACTAAGATTAGTTTAGGTACAGTAGAACATATAGTTAATCAATATGATAAGAATGGTAATTTAATTGGAATAGAAGGAGATATTGTTACTGTTGTTGAAGAAGATAACTTAGCAAATACTTTTAAGAATACAAGATATGTTGAAATAAAAAATACTGGTTCTCTTAACTTAGATTATAATTTAACATTTACATTAGATGGTACTATGTCTAATGCTGGTGTACTTTATTATAGAGTAATTGATATTACTGAAGATGTAATTAATACTACTATTACAAGTGGTTCTAATACTAAACTTGAAGCTTATGCTAAAAATAATCCAACACCTAATAATCTTGAAACAGATGCAGTTAATCCAGTTTCAAATATGACAACAATACCACAAGTATTAATAAAAGGTGAAATTGATAAAGATGAAGATAACCTTGAAAATAATTATAGATATTTTAGAATAGATTATGGTATGTATCAAAGTGTTAATTCTGCACTTTATTCTGGTGCTTCAGTTGCTGTTCATGCAAAGGTGTATTGTACTCAAAGAGGAATAGATGCAAGCCTTATAAATGAAGGACAAATATGGTTAGTTGAAAATGAAGAACAATTTAGAGATGCAGTACTTAATGCTTTAAGTGGAGATACAATTAAACTAGCAGATGACATTACTATAAATGGAAGTGTAGATTTACAAAGAAGAGTTGGTATAGATGTAGATACATATAATTTACATGTTACTGGAGATCTTGTTTATGATTTTGTAGAACTTGGTAAACTAAAGATTGATACATCTAAAGGCGGTAAAATAGATGTAGATAGTAGACTATATGTAAATGCTCCTAAATCACAAATACATTTTACAGGTCTTAATAAAGACTATGATATTTTTGTAGGAGGAGAATTTACTGTAAATGGTATACAAAATGAAGAAGAAGATGGAGTCCTTTTAGAAGCAGTAAGAATTGTTAAAAATAAGATAGGTAATATTCCAGCAGATATAATAGTACTATCAAATACAAGACTTACTATTGCACCTAATGTAGAACTTAATTATGTAATTGGTGCTCCTGGAAGTACAAACATAGAAATATTAAACAATGGTACAATTACTCAAATACAATTACAAGATATGAATCTTATTGATTCATTCTCAAAATATCAAATATATATTTACAACTTAAATACAATACTTGGAGTACTTGGAGGTTCATCAATAATCTTACCATCAAACTCAACTCCATACACAGGACCTAATACAGGTAATACATTAATTATAAGAGGAGTTAGTTCAAATGATATAACTGTTTCAGGTAGTGATCACTATACTGGAGATGATATCAATCAAGGAGCTCCAGAAGATTCAGTCGTACCAATACAAGGAGAAGTAGATTCATATTATGTTTATATAAGAGATAATAAAGAAACTTTAGAAGGACTTTTAAAAGCATATTTTGATGAAATAGATGTGGCTACTACAACTGATAAAATATCCGCTATTAAAAAGTTAGTAATTTATACATTAAATCAAGCATATTTTGAAAATGATGACTTCGATTATATAGCAAGTGATGCAATGCCTAATATAGAATATTTAGGACTTCAAAATGCAACAATAAGTGATAATAAAACAATTAATAAAATAGCTAGTAATACATTAAAAGATAAAGCATCAATAAAAACATTAATATTATCAAAAACACTTACTACTATTGGTGATAATGCATTTGCAAATGTTAACTTAGGTAGAATAAGTACTAATAGAACATTTAGATTTTTATCAATACCAAGTTCAGTTACAAGTATAGGTTCAGGAGCCTTCAAAAACGCAAAATATGTTAACTTTGAAGGACAAATACCTCCATCAGTTGCAAGTGGAGCATTTAACAATGTATCTAATGGTACAAAATTCTTTGTTCCAGAAGGAGCAATAACAGCATATAGAGATGCTAATAACATTAATGAAGCATATATATATTATGCAGCAACACTATCAGACAATAAAAGATATTTCTTATATGATTATAAAGATGGATATGGAATATCATACTTTATAAATAGTGTATCTGTTGGATCTAATTTAACAATACCAAATACAATAACTATGAATTCTATTACTAAAGACATAACCGCTCTTGGATATAATTCATATAGAAATTTAATTACACCAGCAACAGGTACTAGTGTAGTTATTCCAAATACAGTTAAATTAATAGATAGTTATGCATTTTATGAAGATAATATAATGGATATAAATTTATCTAATGTTGAAATAATTAATTCCTATGCATTCTACAAAACAAAACTTACTAAACTAGAATCTAATACAATAACTACTATTGGAGACTATACTTTCTATGAAAATCCTATTACATATATATCACTTGGTAAAATAGAAAAAATAGGTAAATATGCATTTACTAATAATACAACATTATATGAAATGGATTTAGGTCCAGTTAAGAGTATAGGTGATTATGCATTTTATAATTGTCCTCAACTCGGTAGAGTATGGTTTAGAAATATGACTACTGTTGTTGTTAACAATGGTAAAAGTATAGACCTAACAGTTGGCGAAAATGCTGTATTTACTAATTGGGGAATGTATCTTGATGGAAGACTTAGGGTATATGTTCCAGATGGTAATGATAGTGAAGGATTTAATTATCTTGAAGGATATAAAAAATTATTCCAAGGAAGTAGTGCATTTATTTATCCAATGGGAACTATTATTGGTAACTATAAACATGTAGCTATACCTTATGATTGGGGAGAATATAGTGTTAAAACTGTTACTAAGAAAAATGGTGCTGGAAATGATGTTACAGCTTATGAAATAATAGAATATCATGGAGCTGATTTAACAAGTAGTTATCAACTTCCAGATATAATAACTATAGGTGATGGACTTAGTGCTTCAATAAGTGGTAACTCATGGCAACAAGGTACTGGATATAGATATGGTGGAACACTTACTATAACAAATAATATGGATACAGCTGTTACAGATTGGATAGTTAGATTAGCACTCCCAGATGGCGTTACATGGGGAAGTGCATACACAAATGCAGTAGAAAATATAGATGGAAATATAGTAACATTATCTAATGCAACGTATAATGGAACAATAAATCCAAATAGTAGTATAAATATATCGTTCTATTATGATACAATTAGTCAAAGCCTAAGTGCATCAATACTTAGTACTTATTCCTCTAGTACACCAGTCATGAATATAATATCAATAGGAAAATATGCTTATAGACATACAATTTCAAAAGAAAATCAAACAATAGATTTAGTCGCAAATAACTTACTTAACATTGATGCCCATGGTTTAGAAAACATTAGTGTTAAATCACTTACATCAAGTAGTTTAGTATCCATAGGTGATTATGGACTTTATAATACAGCACTTCAAATAGTAACACTTCCTAATCTAAATTCACTAGGTAATTATGCTATGTCAGGAATGGATACACTATATAGCGTTAACTTAGGTAATATAAGAGTTATGGGAGAGAATGCTATTAGTAATAATCCTAACTTAGAACAAGTATTCATAGGTACAACTGATACAGATAATATGTCAGTTCATAGTACTGCAATGAGTAATATAGGTGCTAACACTAATAATAGACTTAGAATATATGTACCTGATACAAAATTAGATTTCTATAAAACATTATTTAGTACATATTCTGATTATATTTATCCAACTGGTACAATAGTAGGAAGTTTCGTTAATACACCAATTCCATTTGACATAGGAGAATATAGTGTACGTGAAATTACTGTTAAAGATAGAAATAATAATGATGTAACAGGTTATGAAATAATAGAATATCATGGACCGGATATATCAAATACATTCATGATACCAGAAACAGTTACAATAAATGGAGAACAAAAAGATATTATATCTATAGGTTCTTATGCATTTAAACATACAAAAGTAAATGGTACTGGTAGTGATATTATTAACAATAAATTGTTAGTTATTAATGATCATGCATTCGAAAATATTAAAGCAATAAATTCATTTACTTCAAATAGCTTACTTGATTTAAAGAGCTATGCATTTAATAATGGAAGCCTTATATCTGTAAATACACCTAATTTAAGAAGTATTGGATCATATGCTCTTGCTAATATGAATGGTTTATATAAAATAAATCTTGGTAAAGTATATAATATGGAAGCAAATTCAGTATATAACTTACCAAACTTAGTTCAAATATTCTTTACACCTCCAGAAGAAACTAAAGTATTTGATCAGTATGCATTTACTGATGTAGGAACTCTTACAAGTAATAGAATAAGATTTTATGTTGCTGAATCAGTAATAAGTAATGAAACACAAATTCCAACTACAACAGCTATCAATGTTACAGACACATGTAATAGAACATTAACAAACAGAAGATATACTTATACATGTACAGTTACTGTTAGAAATAATACAGGCCATGAATTGTCTAACTGGACAACATCAATAAATCTAGGTAATGTTTCTTTCCAATCTGCAACAGATGTTTCATATGAAAATTCATCATCAAGTGTTAAATTTACCAATACAAGCGCAAATGGTAATTTAGCAAACGGAGAAAGTACAACATTTACATTTGTAGTTAGATCTAATAATAACTATTCAGATTGGACTTACTTAAACAACCATTTATTTGATTCAACTGGTACATACTATACAACTAATACAACAACTAAAAATGATTATTTAACTGATATATATGCTAATTCATTTAGGACAGAATATAAAGATTATTTCTATGATTATGGAACAATACTTGGTGATTATAGTAGTTCATCAATACCATATAATATAGGTGAATATAGCGTTATATTAAGAGAACACACTACTAAATCTGGCGAAACAGTTACAGGATGGGAAATAGTTGAATATCATGGAGCTAACTTAAATTCAAGGTATATAATACCAACATCGCTTACAGTAGATGACAAAACTTATGATGTTATTGGAATAGGTGATAGAGCATATAGATGGGCTACAATGGATTCAGGAGGACAATTTGATATTGTTACTACATCTATTAGATATGTTTATGAATATGCATTTTATAATTTAAATGGTGTTCATGAAATTAATTTACCTAACACTGACTTTATTGGAAATTATGCATTCTTTAATAATAAATTATATAAAGCAACAACAACTAGTTTAATTGAACTTGGTGCCTATGCTTATGCGAACAACACAAGTCTTAATTATGTAAATGCGGGACCAGTTACAAGTATAGGTGAAGGAGCGTTCTATGGATGTATAGGCATGGAGCAAATGTTCTTCGCATCAACTGAAGCTGATAGTGGCGCAAGTGGAATGAAAATAGGAGTAGGAGTTAACTCATTCTATAATGTAGGTACTACTCTTGGAAAAAGATTTAGAATTTATGTTCCAGATGGAACAATAGGTACTTCTGATGTTACATATCAAGAAGCATATAAAAAGACATTCCCATCAAATGTAAAAGATTATATTTATCCAACTGGATATATTATTGGTAGTTATAAATATGGAGCACTACCATACGATATAGGTGAATATAGTGTACGTGAAGTAACACTTAAAAATATGTATAATGCAGACGTAACAGGTTGGGAAATAATAGAATATCATGGACCAGATATAACTTCAACATTTGAAATACCAAATACAATTACCGCAGGTGGTCAAAACTTAGATGTTGTATCAATTGGTACTTATGCTTATTATGGAGTAGATGTACAAACTGGAGAAACATGGATAGTAAATCTACCTAATAGTGTCGTATTAATAGGTGATTATGCATTCTATAAAACAGACCTTACAAGAGTATCTGGAAATCAAATAACTAGACTTGGCAAATACTCATTTGCTGATTGTGAAAAACTTACTAATGCAATATTTAATAGTGTTGTAATAGCCGATGATTATTGCCTATATAGTTGTGGAGCTATATCATATATTCAATTTGGAACTGGTACTACTGCTATCAATGATTATGCATTATATAATCCATATCAAGGTGGACCAACTACAACACTTAGTATGCAAGTAAGTTCAGTTCCTACAACTGCGTCAACTGCACTACCAGGTTATGAAACTGTACTTTTTGGTATATTTTATAGATCGCATTTTACATATTCAGTTCCATCATCAGTATTAAGCGATTTCGAAAGTACTACACCATGGAGATATCATAATTCATCAAGTGCTCAATACTCTTCTGACTTCTTATATATACTTGATAATAATAATCAAATAAAAATAACATCATACACAGGAAATAATAATACTGTTACAATACCAGACACACTAGATGTAAATGGAGTAAGTAGAAGAGTTACTAATATAGCACCAGATGCTTTTGATGGTAACAACTATGTTAGAAACTTAACACTTCCAGCTTACTTAAGTGAAATACCTGGTGGATTCTTAGATGGTAATACAGAAATAACTAATATATATGTAAGTGCTAATAATACATCATTTACATCAGTTAATGGAGTATTATTTGATAAAGATGAAACAACATTAATAAGATATCCTAATGGAAAAGGAAGTCAAAATTATACTGTACCAAATACTGTTAAAACAATTGCTTATAGAGCATTTGCTAATCAAACAAATTTATATACTATAAGAATGAGTAATAGTTTAGAAAGTATAGGTGCTTATGCATTTACAGGATGTACTAATTTAGCTACTTATACATTCTATACAGATGTACCTAAATTAACAGCTTATGCAACATTTGAAAAAGTATATAATTTAAATATATATGTACCAACAAACTACTATAACAACTATAATACAGATGTATATTTCAAACGATATAATAGTTACTTAGTAGAGAATTAGAAGTAGAAATACTTCTTTTTCATTGAAAAAATGTTTTACAATATTTTCATTTGTTCGCTTTTAATAATATATCTTAAATGTTATAATGATTAAGAGGTAAAGAAATATGACATTAAATGATAAACAATTAGAAGCAGTAAATCACACAGAAGGACCTTGCTTAGTACTTGCAGGGGCTGGTAGTGGTAAAACAAGAGTACTAACTGAAAGAATAATTAAATTAATAGATGATGGAGTAAGTCCTTATAATATACTAGCTATAACATTTACTAATAAAGCAGCTAAAGAAATGAGAGTAAGAGTTCAAAATAAAATAGGTGATGTAGCAAATTCAATATTTATTGGTACATTTCATTCTTTTGGACTTAGAATATTAAGAGAAAACTATGATGCGATAGGTTATTCATCAAATATAACTATACTTGATACAGATGATACTAAATCATTAATAAAAAGAATATTAAAAGAGAATAGTTTTGATCCAGCTGATTATGATATAAAACATATTATAAGTAAGATAAGTAGTGCTAAAAATGATGGAATAAGTCCACTTGAATTTTCTAAATTATTCTTAAATGAACACGATAAAGTTATAGGTCTTGTTTATGAAAAATATTTAAAATTATTAAAAGAAAATAATTCAGTTGATTTTGATGACTTATTATTAAAACCAGTTGAAATATTTAAGAAAAGAAAAGATATATTAGAAAAATATCAAGAAAGATTTAGATATATTTTAGTAGATGAATATCAAGATACTAATAGTATTCAATATGAATTATGTAAGATGCTTGCTAAAAAGTATAATAATATCTTTGTAGTAGGCGATGCTAATCAATCAATATATTCGTGGAGAAATGCTGACTATAGAAATATACTTAATTTTGAAAAAGATTATAAGAATGCACATGTAGTATTACTTGAAGAAAATTATAGAAGTACAAATACTATATTAAAGGCAGCTAATTCTGTTATTAAGAATAATAATGAAGGAACTAAATTAAATCTATGGACTTCTATAGGTGATGGAGAAAAAGTAGAATATATAAGAGTTGAAGACGAAATCAAAGAAAGTAGTTTTGTTATAAATAAGATAAAAGAACTTGTGAGTGAAGGTTATAGTTATAGTGATTTTGCTGTTCTTTATAGAACTAATGCTCAAAGTAGAACAGTTGAAGAAGCATTTGTTAGAAATAATATTCCATATAATATAATTGGTAGTTATTATTTCTATAATAGAAAAGAAATTAAAGATTTAATCGCATATTTAAACTTAATATATAATACTAATGATTCAGTTAGTTTAGAAAGAGTAATTAATACACCTAAAAGAGGTATTGGTACTAAAACTATTGATAATATACGTGAGAAAGCTAATATGAATGATATTTCATTGTTTGATGCGATAGATAGTGGTAAAGAACTTGAATTTAAAAAACTTATTCTTGAACTTATTGAAGACTCTAAGACTATGAATCTATCTGATTTAATTGAAGATGTACTTGTTAAGACAGGACTTAGGCGTGAATACGAACTTGATAAATCTATTGAAAGTGATACTAAAGTAGAAAACTTAAATGAATTTAAGAGTTTAGCAGTTAATTTTGAAGATAATGGTATTTATGATTTATCAACATTTTTAGAAAATATTATGCTTGTTAGTGATAAAGGTCAATATGCTGAAGATGATAATAATGTTAATATTATGACACTTCATTCAGCAAAAGGACTTGAATTTAATATTGTATTTATACTTGGTATGGAAGAAGGTATTTTCCCTCATAGTAGAAGTTTTGAATCAGCAAAAGAACTTGAAGAAGAAAGAAGACTTTGTTATGTTGGTATAACTCGTGCTAAAAAGAAATTATATTTATTAAGTGCTCGTACAAGAACTTTATATGGTAGAACAAGTGGCACTATTGAAAGTAGATTTATAAAAGAAATAGAGCCAACACTTATAAATATTAAGAATGAAAGTGTAAAGAAAGATGAAAATAAAAAAGTAAGTAATATGTATAGTAATAAAACTGTAGATGGACTTAAAGCAGGTGATACAGTTATTCATACAATCTTTGGAGAAGGCGTAATTATAAAGATAAGTGGTGATATTGCTACTATAGCATTTAAATATGGAGTTGGCATTAAGAGTATAGCTGCTAATCATAAATATTTATCTAAAAAGTAAATACAGTGTATATTGACAAAATATTAACAACTATAAAAATATATTAAATAACGATGAGAATCATTAACTGAGTTACGACTAAAATAGTTAAGTTATATTACTTAACTATTTTAAATATAAAAAAATATCTTTAGAAGAATATAAAGATACAATAGAAGAAGTTTACTGTAAGATAGACAACACATTAGTTCAAGGATTAGAATATGTTAATAAAGACTATATTTATAGATATATGAAGCAGTAAGATATAGTACAGGTTCTGACTTAGCATGGAATAATATAGATAAAACATATGAAAGGAAAGATAGCAGTATTAACAAAGGATATTTTACGAAAAAATAAAAGGATAGGTACTAAACTATCCTTGTTTTTTAATTAGCTTTATCAACCAAATCCTTATGTTTATGATAGAACTCTATAAGAGCATTATCATATTCATCTTTTGACTTTAAAGGTTCATAATATTCTTCATTATCTTTTAAAACTATCTTTTGTATTAATAAATTTCCATCATCATTTGAATCTACTAAGTAAGCATATTTAACATCACCAATAGTAATAATATCTACTTCATCATAATCTTTACCATCTATTTCCACTGTATTAATTATCATTTTAATCCAACACCTTCTTCTTTTTCTTGTATTTCTTCACTAACAATTTGATCGAATACACTTTGTTCATGTGCATAATGATTTATAGCTGATTGTAAATCAGGATTACCTTTTTTATCCACATATCCACGTTTTACTAACCATTCATTTAAAGTATTTATATCTTTAAAATCTTTTTCAGCATAACTTCCTTCTTCAGCATATTTTTTAATACCAGATATAACTAAATCAATATTTGTTTCACCATTTTGACCAACTTTATTATTTAAATGTTCTCCCATATCTTCACATACTGAAACAAATGTTATATCAAGTAGTCTATCATCAAGTGATACTAAATCTTTAGCAATACCATCTTGATCATAATAATATGTATTAGCATTTCTTTTAGTATTTTGTGAAACAATACCGATATTTGTACTGTCATATCTTGGATTAAAATCATCACCTTTAACGTATACAATAGAACCTACATCTTTACCAAAATCATGTAATGAACCTTTTGGTGTAATATCAATAGTTCTAGCAGCTAGAGTAATACCACCAGCAGCAACAATAGCAGCAAGAGCAACTATATATCCATTAGGACTTTTCTTTTTTCTTCTAGGTCTTCTTCTAGTTACACTTGTCATTGTACTTGATTCATAATTATTAACTATTTTCATAGCATCTCTTTCTTTGAACATAGCATTAATGTCACTCATATCAATACCATCATCATAACTTTTAAATTTATTATTTGTCATATCTTACCTCTATATAAAATATATAAATAATTTAACAAAAAGTCAATGTTTGTATGTAAACTATTTAAAATATATGTTATAATCATAATTAGAATAAAGAGGTTAAAATATGTTTAAAGAAATGAAAATGAGACAACTTCAAAAACGAGCTAATGCATTTGTTAATTCTTTAGAAGGTAAAAGTGATAAAGAAGTAGAACAAGCATACTTAGATAATAAAGAATTTACTAATAATGAAATTGTACTTAGTTTTTTATTTTTTAAACATCCATCATTAATAAGAATATTACCAATTGATTTTCAAAAATCACGTATCAATAGTAATCTTTCAATGTTTAGAAGTGGTAGTAATGAAGCACGTAAGTCACTTGTAAGTGACTGGATAAAAGATAATAAATTCTTTATGAATGCTACTAGTATTGGTATGGATGATGAAGAATACAATAACTATTTAAAAATATATTTTAATCAAAAAGAAGATATAGTAAAACTATATATGGATGATTTAAGACGTGTAGTTGAAATATTATATCGTGAAGATGCTCGTGAAACAGAAAAAATGATAAGTGAAGAAGCAAGTAAATTCACAACTAGACAATGGGATTTTATTGTAAAAGCAGAACCATCATTAATCAAATATGCCCCTAGCGATGTACAAGATAAATATTCACTAGATGAAAAATATATAAAATACATAAGTGGAGATGCAAAGCATAAATATATAGATGAACAAATAAAGAAAATAAAAGATAATAATGAATTATTAAATGAAGCACCTATAGATATAAAATGCGAATATATAAATAGATATCCATTTATGATTAACTATATAAGTAGTAATTCACTTATAGAATTATTAAAATATGATATAAACTTTATTAGATACATAAATATAACATCATTTAAAAGAGAAGAAGATAAAAGCATAGAAATAATATATGAAATACTTTCTAATATAGAAAATAAAAGTGTAAAAGATATAGTAGATATAATGATAGATAAAGGACTGTTTAATGCCAAAGGTAAAGTATTTAGATATGATCCTAAAAGTAATGATGTTACATATCAATATACAAAAAGACTAATTAGAATTTTACAAAATCTAAGTATAGAGCAAATAATACCACTAATACAAATAGATTCCAATTATGTTCTTCCATATGTAGTACCAGTGTATAATGACAATACTGACTTGCGAGATAAAGAAAAAATAGTCGTTGACGCTGACTTTAGATGTTTAAATTTACTTAAAGCATATTATGGAGAAGAAATATACAATAAATATTATAAAGTAGTTAATAAAATATATAATGATTTCTTAGCTAATTTAAATAGTTATGATTATACAAAAGATCACGATTCAATATTTGATCTCTTTAAAATACTATTCAATAAAAATATAATATTGAATAATTCATTTGATAAAATAAGTGTATATATAGGTATGTCAATATTTTATAAAGGTAAAGAAACTGATAGAACTCGTAAAGTAACAACAAAAGTATTAAATGAACTACTAACTAATGCATATAAAAGAAATGTAAATATAAGTAAACCATTATATGATATATCATCATTAGAAATATTTGATGAAAGATTATCATTTATACCATATAACTTACTTAGTGATTTTAATGACTATAATTTTACTAATTTTAGTACATTATTATATATTGCTAAAAATGAAACTAATGTAAGATTATTTAAATATTATTTAGATATAGTTTTTAGTATATATGGAGAAAACAAAGAATCACTTTATAGAGCAATAGAAAACTTTACATATTATAAAGAAATAATAAGAGATATTATAGATAAAGATTTAAATGATGAAGAAACTAAAAATCTTATAGATTTAATCGCAACATTTGGTAACTTTAATAATATTACTAAAAAGAGTGAACTATCTAGTTATGATTTAACAACAGTAAAAAACTTTGTAAGTGAATTATCAATGCTTAAAGATACAGATACAAGTATTTATAGTAATTTACTTAGTAATTACTTATTTGGTAAAGCATATGATATACAAGGAAATCATGGCTATTTAGAAATATCAACTATAAAACAACTAATTAATATATTTGATATAGAATCATTAGAAAACTTTGAAATAGATGGTTCTAAAGTATTTAATAAAGAAGAAATAGATTTCTATACATTATTAATAGTAATGTTTAAAAATATATCTCTTGATATAGTATTTGAATATGTAAATAATTTAATGAATGATAATTATAAAAGAAATATAATGTTTAGTATCAATTTCTTTAATAAAATAAAAAAATATAAAAGAAATATCATTAATGATAATATTGTTACTATTAATGATATTATAGAACTATATAATGAAAGTCCTGATGTAGTAAAATATGAAAACAAAAATGATGTTGATATTTATACAGTAGTAGGTCAAGATTTCAAAGTACTTTGTTCAGCTAATGATGATGGTATTAATTATAGATATGTAAATGTATCATCTTTAGGATTAAATTCATATGGTTATGGTAAATTAGTAAATGATTATAGTGTTAGATTTAGTGAAGATAAAGATGGATACATCATTAAAGTAAATAAAGATAATAAAGAAAAAATAAATATGAAAGCAGAATCTATAATAGTTGTAGGTAAACTTACTGATGATTTAATTAATATTGCTAAAACTAATAATTTAAAGATTATTTATGTAGAAGGTAGGTGGTAATAATGATAGATAAGATCAAAGATAAAATAAATATTTTAAAAATGGATACCACTACCTGTAAAAAATTAATTAATAATTATGTTTCTATAAAGAAAGTACAAGAATTAAATGAGAATAATCCTTCTTTTAAAAAAATAAATGATAAGAAAAAAGAAGAAATTTATGATTAGGAGAGATGAATAATCTCTCTTATTCTACTTTATGAAGATATTTATTTTTAATATGAAATATGCTACAATATATTTATGAATAAGATAATAAATGGTAGTAATAAATATTTATTAATAATTGAAATGCTAGTAGTAATTAGCATTGTTTTAAGTATAACATATTCTAATTATTTTGTAGAATCAAGTAATCATAGAGTAGCTGAAATGTATATAGGAAGTCTTAAGTATTCTATGAAGATAGATTCTAATGAAACAAATACTTTATCACTAAAACCTGGTGTTACTGTTATTGATGTTGATGTAAACAATTTAAATCCTGTTGATACTTATTATAAATTACTTTATTTAAATAATTCTAATTTAGAAATAAAATATTTTAGTGAAACAAAAGATACTGATGAAGTTAAAACAAGTTATAAAAGTCCTAATGATAGTGTTACAAGTAGTAATACTAATAATTTAAAATTATTTATTAGAAATAATAGTGATACTAATCAAGATGTTAGCTTTTCATTAAAAGGTGGTTATATAAATAATACACTTAGTGATATAAGCGTACCTAGTGGTTATAGTGAAATAACTATTGATAATAGTAGTAATAATACATATTTTTGTAAGACTAGTGATACCCTTGCACAAGGACTTGAATATGTTAACGGGCAATATACTTATGGTTATATGAAAGAAGGACACAATTCTTCATCTGGTCTTGCTTGGAGTAATATTTCAAATGATGGATGGGGAGTACAACTAACTGATAAAGCAAGTACAGACGCTATAACTAGTAAAATATGCTCATATATTAATAATAAACCATTAGTATCGGCTGCTGGTACATTTAATAAAAGTCAAGCAACAATATTGAATTTAGATGGCTTAAATACAAGTAATATAATAAATATGAATGGGATGTTTAGTAATACTCAGATAACAACATTAGATGTAAGCAAATTTGATACAAGTAATGTAAAAGATATGGGTTGGATGTTTTCTGGTAGTCAAGCAACAGCATTAGATTTAAGTAATTTTAATACTAGTAATGTAACAAATATGGAAGGAATGTTTAATAAAAGTGAAGCAACAACATTAGATTTAAGTAGTTTTAATACTAGTAATGTAACAAATATGCGTTGGATGTTTTCTAACAGTCAAATAACAACATTAGATTTAAGTAATTTTAATACTAGCAATGTAACAAATATGGAAGAAATGTTTTATAAAAGTCAAGCAACAACATTAGATGTAAGCAGTTTTAATACAAGTAATGTAACTAACATGAAGTATATGTTTGGTAATATTCCAGCAATAACGATAGATGTAAGCAAATTTAATACAAGCAAAGTAACTAATATGTATGCCATGTTTTATAGAAGCCAAATAACAACATTAGATTTAAGTAGTTTTGATACAAGTAATGTAACTGATATGAGTTTTATGTTTAATAACTCTATCAAATTGAAAACTATATATGCTAGCAACAAATTTAAAACTGATTTAGTTACATCAAGTAGTAATATGTTTTATAATTCTACTTTATTAGTTGGAGGTTCAGGCACAACTTATAATTCAAGTTATGTTGATAAAACATATGCTAGAATAGATGGAGGAACAAGTAGGCCTGGGTATTTTACTGACATTGCTAACAAGCCTTCTACTTTTGGAACTGATGATTGGGCAACAATAGTTAACTCAGTAAAAGCAGGTAATACTAATCATTATAAAGTAGGTGATACTAAGATAGTAAATTTAGGAACATATGGTACTCATACAATACGTGTATCAAATACTACAACACCAAGTGAATGTTCAAATACAAATTTTTCACAAAGTGCATGTGGATTTGTACTTGAGTTTGAAGATATAATTACAACGCATGTGATTAATACAACAAGTTCAAATAAAAATGGCTGGCCTGCAAGCAGTATGAGAACATTTGTAAATAATGATATATATAATGCATTACCAGCTGATTTAAGAAATGGAATAATAAATACAACAACAATATCTAGTCATGGAAGTAGTGATTCAGCTAACTTTTTATCTACTGATAAACTATATTTACTTGCTACAGCTGAATTATATGAAAATGGTGAAGACATTGACACAGCTAAAAATTTGACTAGGCAGCTTGACTATTATAAATCAATTGGTGTTACTATAAATAGTTATTCTGGAGCAATAAAAAAAAGTGGAACTACCGCAACGGACTGGTGGTTACGTTCATTTTATAAAACAAATAATCAACATGTATATAGCGTACTAAGAACAGGAAGAGTTGCTCACAGCATGGCTAGTTTATCAATAGGCGTTTCACCTGCATTTAGAATAGACTAAACAAAAAAGATAATCACACTTAGATTATCTTTTTAATTTCATATAATATAAATTAATCAGCAATATCATTATTTTCAAATTTAATATTTAAAAATTTCCTACTAGCTAAATAGTCTGCCATATGTACAAAACATTGATACTTAGTTTTAGGTCTTTGTAATACTTCATTACCATTATAATCAGTTGTCCATGGCCCCATGTGTGTTTCAACACAACTACAAACTAAATTTAATTCATCATCAGTAAGTTCTAATTTATCTTTATTATCTCTTACAAATTTACTTATTTGAAGTGGATGATCAAATGCAGTATACTTATCATGATTAATACCATTTTTAAGTCCATCATGTATAGTAAGAGCAAACAATAATAAGTCTTTTTCATCACTTGTAAAATTATTAATAGCTGAATCTTGTAATAATTCATAAGCAATTCTTACTGCTGCTTTAGTATGTCTAACAAGACCTTTATCACCCAAAGTAAATTCTGGATGATATTTACCAGTAGATGATGCTGGTATATGATAGAAATAATCTGGTAATAAATCTAATATTGTTATAAGACTATTTCTTATTCTTTCATTTTTTATATAACTTATTTCTTTATTAAATTCTATGTGCATAATTAAAACCTCTATTAAATTATAATATAAAATTATATTTTTTTCTATATAAATGTGTTATGATCTAAATATGAAAGAAGAAATTATTAATATAAGTAAAAATATAGGTATTGATATAATTGGATTTTGTGATACAAAGAACTTAATAGTTCCATATGATAAATATAAATTACAAGACGAACTTAGTTACAAAAGTACTTTTCAAGTAGGTAATATTGCTGATAAAGATTTATCAAATGAAAAATATAATATATATAATACTGCTATAGTGATAGGTGTATCATATAAAAAAGTAGATATGAGCGATAAATCTAAAGTATATTTAAGTAGTTGTAGTATAGGTGAAGACTATCATATTGTACTTAAAAATAAACTTGAAGTAATAAAAGAATATCTTGAAACAAAGGGTTATATTGGCAAAATATTTGTTGATAATAATCCTCTTGATGAAAGACTTTTAGCATATAATGCTGGTCTTGGATTTTTTGGTAAAAATAATTTATTAATAAATGAAAAACTAGGTTCATATTTTTATATTGGAGTACTACTAACAAATGCATCTATTTCTAGCAATAAAATAATAGATAGTAAATGTATAAATTGTGGACTATGTAAAAAAGTATGTCCTTTAGGAGCAATAAATGATAATAATATACTTGATTCTACTAAATGTATAAGTTATTTAAACCAAAAGAAAAATATAACAGAAGAAGAAAGCGAATACTTTGATAATTGTATTTATGGATGTGATAAATGTATAAGTATATGTCCTTATAATAAAAATATAGAAGTTCTTAATAATGAAGGAATAAATCCATATGAATTTTTAAATATGGATAATAACGGATATGATAAAAAATATTCTAATAAATCTTGCTACTGGAGAGGCAAAAAAGTTCTTGATAGAAATATAAATATTTATTTAAATCATTTGAAAAAGTAATAATATTGTGTTAAAATTATATTAATGATAAGGAGAAGAAAAATGAAAAAAAGTGATAAAAAAGTAACTGGTCGTAACTATTTTATAGTTATAGTTGTATCTATACTTATAATGGTAGTTGTGTTATATGCTAGAACATTTTATTTAAATTATAAAAATAATAAAGTAAATATAAGTATATTTGATGATCAAAAAATTAATCAAATTAATAGTGATGACTTTGATTATGCATTAAGTGAAACTAGTAGTGAAATGATATTATATGTAAGTTACACAGGATCAAGTGAAATAAGAAATATAGAAGATAGATTATATAAAGAAATAGAAAAGAAAAATCTTACTGATAAAATAATTTATTGGAATGTAACTAATAGTAAAAATAGTGAATATATAAACACTTTAAGAAAAAGATTTCCTGAAATAAAAGATCAAATTAATACAGCACCATTATTTATATATATTAAAGATGGAAAAGGCGTTGAAGCTATGAGCAGTGAACTAAAAAAAGTTGACTATAAAGTATTTAATAAATTGGTGAGTAAGTACAATATTGAATAGAAGCTATTAGCTTCTTTTTTACTAAAATTGCTTGATTTTCACCTGAAATTATTATAAAACGATAAAAAGTGGTGAAAATCTAATATATTAATCATAAAAAACTAATGAATATTTACTATCAAATAAATATTCATTTTTATTTTAATTTATGATAAAATTATTTTAATAGGAGAATAAGATATGAAAGAGTATTTAATTATTTCTATAAAAGATAATGTTCTTACATATGATTATAGAAATATTGATGAATCATTAAATAAATATATTAATAAGAATGAGTTTATTAATAATACTCTATATTTTTCTATGAAATATTATAGTAATAATTATGAAAAAGTTATTGATTTAATAAAAAGAAACTATAGTGGAATTGACACTATGAATGTAAGACACCTAGTAACATTTAAATATGTTGTTATTATGATGATAAGACTTAAAATGTCTTATTTAAAATTAGATATACCATCTACTATAAGTTTATCTGATTATGAATTATTTTTAACAGTTAATACATTAAAACAAATAGATTGTTATTTTATGCCAATATTTATTAAAGAAAAATTTAATAATAAAAATGTAGTAGTTAATCTATATAATCATAATAAAATAAGTGATAGATTTATGATATCACAAGATTCACTTGACTATGAAACTTTATATTATAGAAAGACACTTGAAATAAAAGAAGAATATCCAGGTATTTTAGATGATATAAAAGAATTCTTAAGAATAAATTATAATTTAAAATCTATACATATATATGTATTCTCTAAAGATTTAATAAATAATATAATTAATCTTGTTAAAAATGATGAATCAAGAAATATAATAGTATTCTTACATCAAGGAAAAGATAAAGGTAATTTTATTGTTAATAACTTTGCTTGGTTAAAAGAATTAAATAAAAAATGTAAAAAAGATTATACATGTGAATTTAGAATATTATATTCTAATGATTTTATACGTAATAATTTATTTAAGCAACTTACATTTAATAATTTAAAACTTATGTCTATAATGGCAGTATATGTAAGTGTAGTATGTTTACTTATATTTAAATCATATGAATACATAGAAAAGATGGCTATTGATGAAGTAAATCAAGAAATAATAAATAGTTCATTTGCACTACCTAATAATGATTCAAAAGAAGAACTTACTAATGGTGGAGTAGAACTTGATCAAAAATTAGATGATAAACAAGTAAAAGATAAATATTCATTTGATAAAGTATTTCCTAAACTTAAAAAAATCAATAAAGAAACAGTAGGTTATTTAGTAGTAAATGGTACCAATATAAATTATCCTTTAGTACAACATAGTGATAATAGTTATTACTTAAAAAGAGATTTCTATAAGAAAAAAACTAGTATGGGATGGATATATTTAGATTATAGAAATGATATAGAAAATCTTAATGATAATAGTATTATATATGGACATAGTATGTTAAATGGTACAATGTTTGGTACATTATATAGAGTCATAAATAGTAGTTTTAGAAAAAATAGTGAAAACATGATTATATCATTAGATACACCAACTAAATCATATAAATTCAAAATATTCTCAGCATATAGAGTAGATTATACTACTGACTACTTAGTTAATAACTTTAATAGTAAAGAAGAATTTGATTCTTTTGTTAAATTAATAAAAGGAAGAAGTTCATTTAAAGCAAAAGATAAAGTAGAATATGGAGATAAAATACTTACACTATCAACTTGTGCTGGTGGCGGTAATAGAAGAATGGTAGTACATGCAGTACTTATAAAGGATGGTGAATAATGAAAAAGAAAATATTTGTAATACTTATTAGTATATTTGTAATGATTAGTTCAGTAAATGCAACATGTGATGATAATGAAAGAAATAGACTTAAAAGTTTATCAAAAGATATAACTTACGAAACTTCTTACAGCATAAGTACTAAAACATTTACAATTAAATTTTATAATGTATTTCCAGGATTAATAATAGGAATTAATGATGGTACAATTAAAGGTGGAGATAATAATGACAGTTATAGTGTTACAATTGATAATATTAAAGAAGGTGAACATTTAACAGCCGACATATACGATAGTATAGGTTGTAATGAAAAATTAAATACATTATTTATAACATTACCATATTACAATAATTTTTATGGAACACAAAAATGTGAAAAATATGTCGGAAAGCTAACACAATGTACATATAAGTTTCTATCATACGAATTAACAGAAGATATATTAGACGGAGCAATAAAATCAATAGATACAGAAATTAAACCTGTTATCCCTGAACCTGTCGTAAAAAAAACATTTTTTGAAAAAGCATATGAAACAGTAAAAACATTTCTTACTGACTGGGGAATTAACATTGGCTTATTCTTATTCTTTGGAATAGTTACAGCAGTAATAGGAGAAAAAATATATAGAAAGATAAAACATGGTATATAAAAATTATCATGTTTTTAAATATTTTAATGACATTTTAATGCAGTTATGTTATAATTTTTCTAGAATAAAGTAGGTGAAATATGAGAAAGGTTAATTTAATTTTATTTAGTATTTTATGCTTATTTATTTTTACTTTTAAAGTAGATGCAGTATGTAATGATAAGGCGTTAAATGAATGGGCTACAAATGCTACAATTGAATATATGGAGGATGTTGATATAAGAGATCCAGAAGATAATCTTATACATAGTAAGGAATACTTGTATCTATTATTTATTTCTACACAAAATGAAAAAGGAAAAATAATGGTAAAAGATTCAGAAGATGAAAATGAATATGAAATAAAATATGATGATGAAGTATTTTATGGATATGTAGTAGGCTCATATTTGCATATGAATGAAAAAACATATACATTTACATTATATGGGGCAGAGAACTCTGCGTGTCCTAATGAAAAGCTTAGAACGATAGAATATAAAGTACCTGCATATAATGTATATTCAAGATCAAAATATTGTTTAGAAAATCCAACAGAAGATATTTGTAAAACTAATAGTAATGAAATGAAAGATGTAAGTGACAAAGAATTTATTAATATTGTTAATAAAAAAGAAGAAGAACAAAAAATTGCTAAAATGAACTTTTTTGAAAAAGCATTATATTATTTAAAGAAAAATTGGTACTTTATAGTAATACCTATAGTATTAGTTTCTGCTTTCTATGCGATTAGAATTTATATATTAAAGAAGAAGGTGGATGAAGAATGAAAATAAAAAATAGTAAATATTATAAATTTTTAGTATTACTTTTATTTAGTTTTTCAAGCATTATGTATATTAAAGGTGATGGTGGAGGAAGCATTACTATCACTGGTTCAGGACAAAAATTTACAGATATAAGTTTTTGTGGTAATACAGTTATAAAGAGTGATGCTAAAACCAAAACAGTTACAGGTCAAGGAAAAGATAAAGGTACAGCAATGGCAAATGCTATTAAAGCTAGAAAAAATGCTATTAACTCCTTACCAAGTGGCTCAACAGTAATAGATAGTTCATCAGCTGTTACATGTCATGTGTCTCCTATTTCTAATGGCGGAAATAAAGGTGGAAGTGGAAATGGTAGCAGCATAGGCGGCGGTATTATTATGGAAGATATGAATTATATAGAAGATGACATATATACAGTTGAAAAAATGTCATCGAATTCATGTATGAGATGCTGTTCAGGAAAAAATTGTAGTTATAAATGGGGAAATCCAAATAAATATAGAACTTGTCAAAGACAATCAGGAGTTGCTAATGAAGCAAGTTGTAGAGCAAAAAATAATAGGACTACTAAAAAACCTGGAGCAACAGTACCAGCTAATGGATGCTATTGCTGTGGTGCTTCCTCACAGGGATGTAAATATGTATGGAAGAAAAAAGGTGACCCAATAGGAGGCTGTGCAGCACAATCTAAAACATATGCTGAGTGTACTGGACAAAATGTAGCAATAAAAGGATACGTTTGTAAAGCAAGTTATACATATACTCCAGCCGGAAAAGTTAATAATGGAAGAGCTCAATTACCAACATATAAATATGATGCGACAGACCCAAATTTTGCTAATATAAGTGAAGATGCTTATTGCTTACAAAAAGGTCGTCCAGGACCAGATAGTTCATCATGGTCATATACAGCACTTGATAATTTTGATATTTCATCTTGTAAGACTAGTGGAGATAATTATCAATGTGGTCTAGCTGAAATAATGTGCCAAACAATGGATATAAGTGTAGATGAAAATGGAAAGTTTACTGTAAAAAATAACGGAAAATATTCATATTCAACAGTATCAACTGCACTTAGAACATGGGTAGCTTATGATAACTCATCAATACATGATGGAGGAGGAGTAAATACAGGCGGTTCTGGTGATGATGGATTTGATTATTATTCAAACACAGATGTATACTCAAATAGTGCTAATTATTTTTTAAATAAAGGCGGAGAAGTTAAAAAATGTGGTAATTCATGTCCAGAAGGTTCTGAAAACTATGGAGTATTATGTTATGGCAATACAAATGAACAAAAAAATATACAGGGTGTAGTTGACTTATTACAAAATACAAGGAATGGAACATCTTGTTTAGATAAACTTAATAAAACATTAAATGGAAATAGCGGTGAAGACGGAAACGATGCAACTGAAGGTGAATTAAGTTATGGAAAGCCAGGCATCGATATTGATTTAGATAAAAATTCGCAAACTGCAAATGTAAAAGTAACATTTAGTAAGATGAAAGTTGGTACAACAATAATATCAGAAAGTACAACTAACGTAGAAGTACCTGTTAAGTATTGTACTGAAGGTAGCTCAGGATGTACTGTTATTATTGAAGCATTTGACGCTAAAGGAAATAAAATAGCTGACGGCCAAATGGGAAAATGTGCAAAAAATTATTGTGAAGTTAAATACACATATAAACAAATGTGCGAAGAAAAAACTCAAACAGCACAAGATAATTATATTACAGCTAAAGTAACTGTTTATACAACAAGTGGAGCAAAGGGAGATAATAAAGCAGGAGCTTTAATAAAAAATTATGCTAAAGCTAGCGGAGAAGTTTCTCAACAATTTGTATCATTTGATGTAAAAGGCGTACAAGATTTATTAAATGGAAATACTAGCAGTGGTGGAAGTACAGGTGGAACTGAAACAACTACTGAACTTTCAAAAGGACCTGTTTATACTGCTAAGAAGTCAATCGTATGTCCATGCGATAACAAAAAAAGGTGTGATGATTTTAAAGTTGTAAATACACTACCAAGTAAATGTACTGATTATGATAATTTTAATCAAGGACTTTATGATACATATGATGAAGGTAAACTAGAAGAACCTTACATGAACTGTATCATGAATGCATGTAATGTTAGCCAACGTAATCAATATGATTTTAGTAAAGAATATGGAGTTGACGTTGGAATTTGTAGAATATTCTGTCGTGAAGAAGTAGAATTTTATTTGGCAAATAAAACTAGAGTTTATGCAGGAATGCAATTTAAATATAAAATTGATGAAGTTCCAGGAGTTGCTAAGAAGAGAAAATTAACAAATGGTAACTCGCTAACATCAATGGTACTTCAAAAGAGACAATGTGCTTCTGAAATATATTATGATCATAGAAATCCATGGTATAATTATTCAACTAAAGATTCAAAATATGATAGTTATATTAAGGCAGGATATGATACATGGCAAAAAATGTATGGTAAGGCTGTAAAAGATATGGTTGATGCATGGAGTAGTTGGAAAGCATATGAAACATTGCATAAAAAAGAAGGATGGGGAACATGCAATCCATATTTAGATCATGCACCTGATGTTAATTGTTATAGTAGTGGTAGTGGATGTCCAAGTTCATGTCCTGTATCACAAACATTACCAGGATTTGACTATGTATATTTATGGCCTCCTAAAGGTTCAACAGTAAATAACACCAAATCTGATACTGGAAATCCAGGATATAGTTATAATAATAAGAGTGAAGACACTAATAATAAAGTAACATTTAATGTAAATAATCGAAATAACAGGCCTAGCGACCAAGATGGAAAATATAATCAAAGCAATGGTTCAACATCAAATGTGTGTGGCTCATATACATGTACTGATTCCAAAGGTAAAAAGGATACATGCTATAAATATAGTTGTACAGCAGGAGCAGCATCAGGATGTAAGAAAGGTGAACCAGGAAAAGATAAATGTAAAGTTAAAAATCAAGAGGCAGCATTATGGAGCGCATTTAAAGCAGCTGTTAATAATATTACGCAGTTAGTATATGAATTAGAAAACTGTAACTTATATAAAACTGAAGATTTAAAATTATATTATGATAGTGCAAGTTATGTAGATTTTAGCGGATATACTCCTCATAGACCAAAGTATCAAGGTACTTATACATCAGCAATTGATGGAGGTACAACAAAAGATTATATTCTTAAACTTGCTAACTGTAAGAGCGAAAAAGGATGTATATCTTTAGACCTTGAATATGCAGATAAAAAATATGGTGCTGAAACAACATTTGGTAAAGAAGTAGAAATTGTAGCGCAAGATAAAAATATAAAAGAACAAGATTTAACACAAGACGCATGGTGCATTAATAGTAACGCTGGTGAAAAGAAAACTGGTAACTCATATAATGCAAGTTGTTATCCAGGACCTGGCAATACGGATGTTGATTTAACAGGAAAAAATGTAAAAGGAAAACATGATTTAGTATCTTGCAAAGGATATGATACTAACGCACAATGTAAAGTAAATCAAGTTACAGGTGAAAAAATTGAACTTCCAATCAATGACTTTGCAATATTCACAGTAGTAAGTGAAGCTGACTTCTGGCAACCTAAGAGATATTCAACTGAAGTTTATACAGGTAATGTATTTGAAAGCGGTTCATCATACGGAGCTTCAACAACAAGCTTACCACCATATGTTTTCCCAGTAAGTATGGATAAAGAAAGCGGTGGTAAAACAGGAGCATATGATGTAAAACATAAATATAGTTACGTTGGTTCTGCTTTAAGTAAAGCACAATTATTAAATGAAAACTATTATGAATTTACTTGTCAATATGAAGTATACAATATTACTAACTTATATGATTGTAAGGTTGGTACTGATGCAAATAAAAATGCTGACCTAGAAACATGTAATAATAAGTGCTATGAAATAAAAGATGGAGTACCAATCATTCGTGATTGTGCAAGTTGGAATAATAGAACTAATGATTCTAAAGGATATGGATTTGTTTATAGAAATGTTGAGCTAAGTAAATTATTCCCAGCACCAAGAAAAGTTGGAAATAACTGGTATACTCACGATAGTGAACGAAAAGCCATAGAGGCAACAGCAAGTGATATGTATACAGACAGTGAAAAATATTTAGAATATAGTTTCATATTAAACAGTGATTCTATCAAGAAACTTAGAAAATATAACAAAGATAGAAATGGCGCCGGAGGTTACATTGACAATACTCTTAGGGGATGTACTATAACTGATGGATTCTATAATTGTTCAAGTTCATTCTTAGACTTAATTAGAGATGATTCAAATAGTTTTGGAATAAAAGTTAATAAATCTGATGGAATATCAAGATATAGACAAGGATATTAAGAAAGGAGAGTAATGATTAAATGAAGGAATCAGTTTGGGGATATTTAATATTAGTTCTTGGAATAGTTGTAATCGTTATTCTTCTTCTAATCCAAAGAATTACAACGACAACAGAAGAAGATTTCTATTTAGGACGTGAAGTAATGGAAGCATCAATGCTTGATGCAGTAGACTATGGTACTTTTAGAACAACCGGTAAAATAGTAATGTCAAAAGAAAAGTTTGTTGAAGTATTTATACGTAGATTTGCTGAAAGTATCACAAATAATAAAGATTATCAACTAGATTTTTATGATATATATGAAGAACCACCTAAAGCAACTGTTCGTGTAAGAACAGTAAGTGGTGATACAACATTAAATTCTGATACATTTGATATTAAGCTTGATACTTATATGCATGGTATATTAGAAAGCGTTTATGGTACGGAACCTGGTACTAATAGTACTCCAACTACACCAGGTAAAGGTAGCGGAACAGCTGGAATGGGTGCACTTACTCCATATGATGAAGTAGAAGAAGAAGTTGAAGAGGAAGAAGAAACAAAAGAGGCACCACCACTATCTTGCGATGTACAAACTAAAAATACAAATTATAATACTAAATTTGCTAATGGAGCTAACTTACGTGATTATGGATGCGGTTATACATCAATATCTATGGTAGCTAGAGCATTTGGTAAAAATGTATCACCAGAACAAGTTGCTAATGATATTTGGGATGGACCAAATCATAATTCAAGTACACTTGCTGGTCAAGATTCTGAAGTTTGTGGAAAAAATGGTGCTAGTACAAGTACTTGTGGTAGAGTTACTACTGGTACACTAACAAATGATAAATTGCTTGGAAAATATGGATTAAGTGGCAATGTACTATTTAATCAAAATACAAGTGAAGCAGATAGAAAGAAAGCAATAACAGATGCATTGAATCGTGGAGAAGCAATTATCCTTAGAATACCTAATCACTATATAGCAATTTCAGGTTCACCAGATAAAATTCAATTATGTAATCCATGGGATAGAGAACAAAATGGTACTTATACAGTAGACACTCTATTTAGTAATAGTGCTATTACTAACTGGCATGGTAAATGTGGTAGTACTAATGAATGTGGTATATGGTATGGTGCTTCATATTCAACTAAATAAAGAGCAATTAAAAAAGTGTTGTTAATTCAACGCTTTTTTCTTATGTAAATAATTGTTACTATAAATGCTAAACTAGAAATAATAAGTCCAACAATAAATCCACTTGGAACATAGTTCATTT
>ERZ824488.556-NODE-556-length-47634-cov-5.747262_pt1 | contig 47634 bp, 41 predicted proteins | sample MGYA00519936_ERZ824488 | MGnify/ENA primary metagenome ERZ824488 (study PRJEB31778, sample SAMEA3449153) | human gut metagenome | biome: human gut; feature: human-associated habitat; material: faeces | place: United Kingdom | collected 2010/2012 ... | reverse complement strand
GCCGCTATTTTATCCAGGCAGAGCATCAGCTGGAGGGAAGCGGCATCGAGCTTATGAAGATCGGCGAGCCCGGCGTTCCTACTGTGGAAAAATGGCTGGCTGATGAGCTTCCCGAGAAAGGAACCATGGGCATCGACGGCGTTATCACCAGCACCGCTTTTGCCGAAGAGCTGAAAAAAGCTTTTTCCGAAAAAGAAATTTCTTTGAAGAATGCAGACCTCATCGCTCCGATCTGGACCGAGGAGCGTCCCGCCGCTCCCGCCACCAAGGCCTGGATCCTGGACGCTGCCTACGCCGGAAAAACTCCTTCCGAAAAGCTTGCCACTCTTCGTGAGAGCCTGAAGGAGGAAGGCGTCAACGCTTACCTTGCCACAAAGCTGGAAAGCTCCGCCTGGCTTTTGAATCTCCGGGCAGATGACATCCTTTTCACTCCCTTCGCCCTCTGCTTTACCCTGGTGCTTCCGGACAGCGCTACCGTCTTCATCAACAAAGACCGGGTTCCCGCTGACGTACAGGAATATCTGGAAAAAGAAGGCTTCGCTATCGCTCCCTACGAGGAGACAGCAGCCGCTCTCCGTTCCATCAAGACTCCCGTCACTTTCATCATCGAGAAAACTTCCCTCAGCTATGCCCTCTATCAGGCCATGGAGGAAAATACCAACATTACGGTAAAAGAAGGCAAAGAGCCCATCGTTTATCTCAAAGGTGTCAAGAGCGAGACTGAGATCAAAAATCTGAAGATCGCCCACAGAAAAGACGGCGTTGCTATGGTCCGTTTTGCCATCGACCTTGAGGGCCGCATGGCAAGAAAAGAGACCGTAACCGAGTGCGATGTGGATGCCATGATGCGCCACTACCGCCTGGAGCAGGAGGCTTCCCTCGGCGAGTCCTTCGGAACCATCGCCGCTTACGGCCCCAACGCAGCTATGATGCACTATCATCCCACTCCTGAAAACTGCGCTACCCTTAAGCCTGAAGGCTTCCTTCTCGTAGACTGTGGCGGCCACTATATGGAGGGTACTACAGACATCACCCGTACCTACGCTCTCGGCGAGCCCACCGAGGAGGAGAAGGATTACTTCACCCTCGTACTCCGCTCACATATCGATATGGCAAAGGTCGTATTTAAGGAAAAAATGCCAGGCATCGCTCTGGATCTCGCCGCCCGCGAGCCGTTCTGGGAGAGAGGTCTGGATTACCGCTGCGGAACCGGCCACGGCGTCGGCTTCATCGGAACCGTTCATGAAGGTCCCCAGGCCCTCAACGGCAGATGCCAGGTTCCCTTCGTTCCCGGCATGACCGTCACAGACGAGCCCGGTATCTATGAGACCGACAAGATCGGTATCCGTATCGAGAACGAACTTCTCTGCAAAGAAGCCATGGAAACCGAGTACGGTAAATTCTACTGCTTCGAGCCCATCACCTACTGCCCCATCGACCGGAAAGCCATCGATCCGAAGAAACTTTCCCCGGCAGAGCTCTCCTGGCTGAACCAGTACCACGCTACCGTCTATGAGACCCTTTCTCCCTATCTTACCGACAGCGAGAACGAGTGGCTGAAGAAGGCCTGCGCTCCGATTGCCTAAAATAAAAAGACTTTCCTTCCGGTTTTATTTCCGGTTGGAAAGTCTCTTTTTTTATGCCGTTTTCGCGAACTGACTGTTATAAAGGTCTGCGTAGAAGCCTTTCTTCGCCATCAGTTCTTCGTGATTGCCCTGCTCGATGATGTTTCCATCCTTCAGAACCAGGATCAGATCGGAATCGCGGATCGTAGAAAGACGATGGGCGATGACGAAGCTCGTTCTGCCTTTCATCAGGTTATCCATGGCCTTCTGGATCTGAATTTCCGTTCTCGTATCGACGGAGCTCGTGGCCTCATCCAGAATCAGGATCGGATTGTCCGCCAGAATGGCCCGGGCAATCGTCAGAAGCTGTTTCTGGCCCTGAGAAATATTGCTGGTCTCCTCATTGAGGACCATCTGATAGCCGCCGGGAAGCGTCCGGATAAAGCTGTCCGCATGGGCTGCCTTCGCCGCCGCGATGACTTCCTCATCAGTGGCATCCAGTTTTCCGTAACGGATGTTCTCCATGATCGTGCCGTTGAAAAGCCAGGTATCCTGCAATACCATACCGAAAAGCTCTCTTAAATCTCCCCGGTTGAAGTTCCGGACATCGTGACCGTCCACTTTGATGGAACCGTTGTTGACATCGTAGAAACGCATCAGCAGTTTAACCAGCGTGGTTTTTCCGGCTCCGGTGGGACCTACAATGGCCACCTTCTGGCCCTGATGAACCTCGGCAGAGAAATCATGAATGATGATCTGCTCCGGATCATAACCGAAGCTGATATGCTCAAAGCTTACCTCACCCTCCGGATTCTGCAGTCTCACCGGATTTGCCACGGTCTGTTCCTCTTCTTTTTCCTCCAGGAACTCAAAGACACGCTCGGAAGCCGCCGCCGTGGACTGGAGCATATTTGTCACCTGGGCAATCTGCTGAACCGGCTGGGTAAAGCTCTTGATATACTGGATAAAGGACTGAATCTGACCGACTTCAATGGCCCCGCCGATGACCTGCCAGCCGCCCACCAGAGCTACCATCACATAACCGATATTGCCCACGAACTGCATGACGGGCATCATCATACCGGAGAAAAACTGGGATTTCCAAGCGGACTGGTAAAGCTTTTCGTTGGTCTCCCGGAAGGTCTTTGTCACGGTCTCCTCTTTGTTGAAGACTCTGACGATGTTATGGCCGCCATAGATCTCCTCCACCTGACCGTTAACGTTTCCGAGAAATTCCTGCTGCTGCTGGAAATATTTCTGGGAATGTTTCATAACCACGCTGAGAATAGCCATGGATACCGGCAGGATCAGTACCGCCAGAACTGTCATCAGAACGCTGATCCGAAGCATCATGATGAAAACGCCGATCAGTGTGGTGACAGACGTAATGAGCTGCGTCACACTCTGGTTCAGGCTCTGCTGGAGGGTATCAATATCGTTTGTCACCCGAGAAAGCACCTCTCCTGTGGTACGGCTCTCAAAATATTTTAGGGGCATCCGGTGAATCTTCTCGGAAATATCTTTTCTGAGATTATAGCTCACATCGTTGGAGATTCCCGTCATGATAAAGCCCTGAATGAAGTTCAGGCAGGCGCTCAGAAGATACAGTCCCGCCAGGAAGAGAAGGATCTCTCCCACTTTTCCAAAATCAATACTTCCTGTTCCGTTTACCTTCGCCACCAGGCCGTTGAAAATCTCTGTGGTGGCGTCGCCGAGGATCGTTGGTCCCCAGATGGAAAACACCGTGCTGGCCACCGCAAAAACCATCATCAGAAGAAAACGGAATTTGTAACGTTTCATATAATTCAGCAGTTTTTTCATGCTGCCGGAAAAATCCTTGGCTTTTTCGCCGGACATTCTTCCTCTGCCCATCCGGCCCATGCCGCCTCTTTGATTACTCATGATCCAATTCCTCCTTTGAAAGCTGAGATGCCGCGATCTGATGGTAAACTTCGCAGGATTTTAACAGTTCTTTGTGGGTGCCGATACCGGCGATCCGTCCCTCATCCAGAACGATGATCTGCTCTGCATGGAGAATCGTGCTGATACGCTGGGCCACAATGATCGTGGTCGCGTCCGCAGTCTCCTCTTTTAAGGCCTTTCGAAGGGCCGCATCGGTCTTATAGTCCAGAGCAGAGAAGCTGTCATCAAAAATGTAAATCTCTGGCTTTCCGGCGATGGCGCGGGCAATGGAGAGACGCTGCTTCTGGCCACCTGAAACGTTGGTACCGCCCTGGGCGATCGGAGAATCGTACTGCTCCTCTTTTTCCTCGATGAAATCGCTGGCCTGGGCGATATCAGCTGCCTTATGAATATCGGCCTCGCTCATAGCGTCATTGCTGTAGGCAATATTGGAGGCGATGGTTCCTGAGAAAAGGACGCCTTTCTGGGGTACATAGCCCAGTTTGCTGTGAAGCGTATGCTGGCTCATCTTCCGCACATCCACGCCGTCCACAAGGATCTCGCCCTCGGTCACATCATAAAAACGCGGAATCAGGTTCACCACAGTGGATTTACCGCAGCCCGTACTTCCGATGATGGCTGTGGTCTCGCCGGGACGCGCCGTGAAATCGATGTCATGAAGCACCGGATCTTCCGCTCCCGGATAGGTAAAGGATACATGATGGAACTCCACCACGCCTTTTTTCTCCGGGATCTCCTTCTCTTCTTTTTCCGGATCCCGCAGAACCACCTCGGTCTCCAGAATCTCATTGATTCGGCCAGCAGAAACAGAGGCACGGGGCAGCATAATGGACATCATCGTGATCATCAGGAAGGACATAATGATCATCATCGTATACTGGATATAAGCCATCATATCGCCCACCTGCATGGTTCCCGCATCGATGCCCTTGCAGCCTGTCCAGACGATGAGCACGGTAATCTCATTCATAACCAGCATCATGATCGGCATCATGAAAGTCATACAACGGTTTACAAAGAGGTTCGTGCTGATAAAGTCTTTATTGGCCTTGTCAAAACGCTGCTCCTCGTGTTTTTCCCGGCTGAAGGCCCGGATGACCGGGATTCCCTGAAGGATTTCTCTCGTCACCAGATTCAGGCGGTCGATGAGGTCCTGCAGTTTTTTAAACCGCGGAAGGGTGATGGCAAAAAGTACAGCCACGACGCCCAGTACCAGAACAACGGCCAGAAGAATGACCCAGGCCATGCTCCTGCTGGTCTCCAGCGCATGGATCACACCGCCGATTCCCAGGATCGGCGCATAGAGAACCATCCGGAAAAACAGCATCAGCACCATCTGCACCTGCTGGATATCGTTGGTGCTTCTGGTGATCAGGGAAGCCGTGGAGAAATGCTCGAATTCCTTATTGGAAAAAGAAACCACCTTTGTAAAGACACCCTCGCGGAGCGTTCTGGCGGTTCCCGCTGCCAGACGGCAGGAAAGGAAGGCTACAGCGACGGAGATCACCATGATCAGAAGGGCAAAGCCCAGCATCTTTAAGCCTGCCATCAGAAGATAATGCTTCTGGAAGGCGTCGAGATCGATGCCCTGCTCCTCATATTCCGCTTTCACAAAAGCAATGGAACCCTGGGTGATCAGCGTGTCCGGCATGGCATCCATTTTCTCGTACATACTCTCCTTGGTGGCAGCGAGCTGTTCCTCCGGAAGATTTTTCAGAATCTCAAAGGGATCGCTTCCTTCCGGAAACTGCATGGCCCCGTCGCCTCCAAGACCAAGCTCGGAGGAACCGGAAGTCAAAGCGTAGACCGCCAGCATGGGCTTCCCAAGAACCTGATTCAGCTCTTCTCTCGTCTTCTTACTGATTTTATTCAGAGACCAGATCCCGTTTTCTTCTGTATAATTGGCTTTCACCAGCTCCTGGTCTTCCTGATCCATAAACAAAAACAGCCGTTCCATCGAATCACTGCTGATCGTATCCGCCACCGCGTCCTCAATACCGCTCTGCTGGATTCCCACATTGACGATATTCGAAGTATAGGTCGGAAGGGACAGATCACAGTTAGCCTGAATCACCAGGAGAACGATGATCAGCAAAATGACTCCTGTGTATTTCTTTATATATTTTGCAAGCTTAAGCATGTTGTCCTCTCACTTTCCTGTTCTGCCGTTTCACTGCCGGAAGTCTCATCCAGCATTCGCAGAACATTTTCTTTTACCTTTTCCAAAACTCCCTGGTAGACCGCAAGCTCCTCCTCGGACACCCCTTCAAAAAAACCTTTCACCGCTTTCTGAAAGAGTTCCACGGTTTTCTTGCTGGTCTCCCGGCCCAGCTCTGTGATGTAGACCCGCTGAACCCGCTGATCCTGCTCATCACTTTTCCTGTTCACAAGACCGGCCTGCTCCATCCGCTGGAGCATGACAGTAAGGCTCGCCGGTTTGACACAAAGTCCTTTGGCAATTTCCGCCTGCTTCCTGCCGTCATGAAAATAAACATACATCAAAAGGCGTGGATCACCCCTATATAACTTCTTTTCGTTGAGCTGATTTCTGAGATAACGAAACTGGTACTTCTGATTTTCCATCTCCAGGTGTTTCAGCTCCACCCTGTCGCTCATCTATTCTTCCTCCTCTCCTGGTTTTGTTCTGACGGTTTTTGTCGTTTGTTAGATATCTAATGTTTTGATGTCTAATGTTCTATAGAATAGCACAGGTGATGGGAGAATTCAATAAAGAAAGTATAAAATATCAACAAAACCTGTTTTTGAACGCACGAAAAAAGCCCCTACCACTAATCATCAGTGATAAGAGCTTCATAGTCGGAGTAACAGGATTTGAACCTGCGACCTCTCGGCCCCCAGCCGAGCGCGCTACCAAGCTACGCCATACTCCGTTAAGTTATGTCCTCTTGACATTGCTTATTATAGCTCACCTTCCCGGAAAATGCAAGTACTTTTTTCAAATTTTTTTAAAAGTTTCTTCAACTTAAAAAATTATAGAGTAGAAAAAACCGGACCGCCGTAAAATGGCGATCCGGTATGATCTTCTATGTAGGAAACACGACTGTGGATTAGTTGTCCAGCAGTTTCTCCTCGCCGTTCCAGCTGTACAGCTTACGGATCTCCTCACCGATCTTCTCAGAGGGATGCTCGGAAGCTTTCTTTCTCATAGCTTTGAAGTGAACCTGACGGCCAGCCGGGCTCATATCCAGCAGGAAGTCTTTTGCAAAGGTACCATCCTGGATATCGGACAGGATCTGTTTCATTGCTTTCTTGGTCTCAGCAGTAACAATCTTCGGTCCGGTGATGTAATCGCCGTACTCAGCAGTGTTGGAGATGGAGTATCTCATTCCTGCGAAACCGGACTGATAGATCAGATCTACAATCAGTTTCATCTCGTGGATACACTCGAAATATGCGTTTCTCGGATCGTAACCAGCCTCACAAAGAGTCTCAAAACCAGCCTGCATCAGAGCTACAACGCCGCCGCAGAGAACTGCCTGCTCACCGAAAAGGTCTGTTTCCGTCTCAGTACGGAAGGTGGTCTCCAGAAGACCTGCTCTTGCTCCACCGATTGCAAGACCATAAGCCAGTGCCAGATCTTTTGCTTTTCCGGTGTAATCCTGCTCTACAGCAATCAGGCAGGGAGTTCCTTTGCCAGCCTGATACTCACTTCTTACGGTATGACCCGGAGCCTTCGGTGCGATCATGGTAACATCCACATATTTCGGCGGTACGATACAGCCAAAATGAATATTAAAGCCATGAGCAAACATCAGCATATTGCCTTCTTCCAGGTTCGGCTCGATGTCGTTCTTATACATATCAGCCTGCTTCTCATCATTGATCAGGATCATGATAATGTCAGCTCTTTTTGCTGCCTCTGCAGCTGTATATACTTTAAATCCCTGTGCCTCAGCCTTTGCCCAGGATCTGCTTCCCTCGTAAAGACCTACGATCACGTCACAACCGGAATCCTTCAGGTTCTGAGCATGTGCATGTCCCTGGCTGCCATAACCGATAATGGCAATGGTCTTACCTTCCAGTAAAGAGAGGTTACAGTCTTCCTGATAGTAGATTTTAGATGCCATGATTCTATTCCTCCATATCGTATAAAGAATTATAAATATATGTTGTATCTATCTGCATTCCGCTCTGACGGGATAACAAATGGAGCAACCGATCATTACAGGTACCGGACGTCGTCGGCACCTCTGGAAAGTCCTGTGATACCGGTTCTTGCCAGCTCCAGGATCTCATTGCCCTCCAGCATTTTCAGGAAAGCTTCCAGCTTGTTCTGGTTTCCTGTCAGTTCAATGATCAGGGAATCCAGAGATACATCCACGATCTTCGCACGGAAAATATTGGCGATTGCTATGATGTCCTGACGGTTTGCAGCGTCCGCACGTACCTTTACCAGTACCAGCTCACGCTCCACACAGTCCCCTTCCTCCAGAGTCTTGATATCTGCCACATCCACAAGCTTTGCCAGCTGCTTTGTGATCTGATCCAGGATCTGCCGGTCTCCCTTAACGACAACCGTCATACGGGAATATCTGGGATCTGCCGTTTCTCCAACAGTCAGACTGTCAATATTATATCCTCTTCTGCTGAAAAGACCTGCGATCCGGCTCAGTACACCGGCTGTATTGTCTACAAGCAGAGATAACACACGTTTTTTCATGGATTTTTCACCTCGTAATGATTTATCAGTATTCTAGCAACTATTCTTTCCTTTGTCAAGTTGCAATTCGTTAAAGTGTGACACTGTCTCCACTCTGTTTTTCGGCTTTTTTACAACGATCATAGCAGTAAGCAATGATATCTTTTCTCCGGATGATGCCGATGAAGATCTTATTGTCATCGATGACCGGAACAAAATTCTGGTTCATGGAGGTCAAAATCAGATCCTCAATTTCGCAGTCCACATTCACCGGCTCATTGTGCCAGCGTCTCTTGATGCTCTTCAAGGGAATCTTCTCCGTTTCCTTCAGGTCGATGATATTGTGATCTTTGATATACCAGAGGAAATCCCCCTCCGTCATGGTCCCCACATAACAGCCGTTCCGGTCGATGATGGGAATCGCGCTGTAGCGGTAATGCTCCATCTTTTCCAGGGCCTGGCGGAGAGAATAGTCTTCATAAAGGTAAGCCACTTCGCTTTTCGGTGTTATAAAAAACAATACATTCATAGTTATGCCTCATTCTTTTATGTAATTACACGGATTGTTCCGTGCTTTGCACTCTCATAATCCGTAATCAGTATTATACAAAAGCCGCCGAAACACGTCAATAAATTTGAGCATTTTAATCAAAATTTCACAGAATATTTAAAGAAATATGGCTTCCTTCCCGGTCTTTTCGGATGACAAGTTTCCGGTCCAGCTGCTTTTTCAGCTCCTCCACATGGGAGATGATGCCCACCTGCCGCTCCTCTCCTGCCAGCTCCTGGAGCACCCGGATGGCCTGTTCCCGGGATTCCTCATCCAGAGAACCAAAGCCCTCGTCGATGAACATCGCGTCCAGCCTTACCTTTCCGGCAGTCCGCTGGACGATATCCGCCATGCCAAGAGCCATGGCCAGAGCCGCCATGAAAGACTCGCCACCGGAGAGGGTCCGCACATCCCGGACGGAATCCGTCACACAGCTGTAGATGTCCAGATCCAGCCCCACCTCGCCCTGGAGTTTCAGATCGCTGATATCCCGGCATTTGAGGTAAAATTTCCGGTCCGTCATGACCTCCAGCCGCCGGTTGGCCTCATGGATGATGGCCTGGAAATACCGTCTCTGGACATAGGTCTGGAAATCCAGCCCTGCGGCCTGGCGGCGTTTTCCGTTGGCGGTCCTGTCAAGCCGCCCCACCATACCGTAGGTTTCCGTCAGTTCCTCCCGTTTTTTCAGAAGAACTGCGATCTCTTTTGCGGCGGCCTCATTTTTCCGGTAAAGATGGTCCAGCTCCCGCTCTTCCTCCTCCAGAGATTCTTTCCGTTCTTTCAACTCTGAAAGAGTCTCCGGCAGGATTCCCTTCTTCTCCTCCGCTTCCAGAGCCTCTCTCAACCGGTTCTGCTCTTCCTTTTCGCTCTCCAGAGCTCCAAAGTGCCGGTTTCGTTCCTCCAGAAGCTGATCCAGAGCAGCTTTCGAGCGGTTTGCCTCCGTTTTCAGCGTCCGCTTTTCCTGATCAAGAGCCTGATAAACGGCCTCGGCTTTTCGTTTTTCCGGATAAGGAAGGCGGCTCCTCTTGAGTTCCAGCTCCTTTCGGGCAAGCTCACAGGAAACCCGGGCCTTCTCAAGCTCCGCCCTGGTTTTCTCCAGCTTTTCTTCCAGAACGGCAGTTTCACTCTCCAGAACCTTCAGTCGCTCTTTTCCTGCCTCCCAGCGCTTCTTTTTCTTAAGAAGATCCTCCCGCCGTTTCTTAAGAGCCTTACTCTCATCGTCAAGAACCCGTTCTTTTTCCCGGCGTTTTTCCTGGTCTTCCTTTTTCCAGGAGAGAGCCTCCGTGAACCAGCGGGCGCTCTCCTCCTGAAGATGGGCATTTTCCACCTGGAAACGCTGTTTCTCCGCCACGAAACCTTCCTTCAGACGGTTCAGCTCCTGCTGGAGACTCTCCGCCCGCTCCTTCGCCGCATCGACCTTTTCCTGGGTCACATCCTGATGAACTGCTTTCGCCGGGGACGGATGCTCACGGGAACCGCAGACCGGACAGGGTTCTCCCTCTTTCAGCTGACCTGCGATCAGGCCTACCTGCTCCGCCAGGAAACAGGTGTAGAGCTTGTTATACTCCTCCGCCTGCTTTTTGTAGAGGGCCAGCCCCTGCTCTGCGGCCGCTTTTTTCTTCCGCAAAGAAGTTTCCAGGCCCAGAAGCAGCTCCTGCTGCTCCTGAAGGCCCGTGCAGGCCTCCCGCGCAAGGCTCAGCTCCCGCAGGCGTTTTTCCAGATCGGGGATCTCTTTTTCCGTCCCTTCCAGGGACTCCTGCACTTTTTTGAGTTCTTCCGTCTCTTCTTTTCCGGCTTTTCGCTTTTCCTGCCAGAAATCACTGGCACTTTCCAGCTTTTTCCGGTCCGCCTCCGCCTTTTTAAGCCTTCCTTCGAGATTTTCCAGCTCCTGATAGTCCGGAAGGAGACTCTGAATCCGAAGAAGCTCCGCTTCCACCTGGGCGCCTCTGGTTTCCAGCGCCTTCGCCGCCTCCTCCGCTGCTCTTCGGAGCTCCTGTTCCTGCAGCTTTTTTTCCAGAATCCAGCTTTCATGGGCCGCCATCCGTTCCCCGCAGTTTATCTTCCGGCTCTGAAGCTCCTGATAAAGTTCTTTTTTCCCAATTTCATCCTGCACCGTCTTTTTTTGCTCTTTGAGAAGGGCCAGTTTTTCCGAAAAATCCTGCTGCACCGCTTCGATGGTCACCTGGGCGGTCTCCCCCCAGCGCTCCTCGTTTTCCGTCAATTTCTGAAGTTCCTCCGCTTCAGTGCTTTCCGGCAGAGCAGAAAGGGCGGCAAATTCCCGGAGACAGTCCTTCCGATTCTCCGAAAGCTCCTCCTCCAGGTTTCCCGCCGCTTCCCGGAGTTTCGCCTGAATCCTGCCATAGATCCGGGTATTGAAAATTTTCCCGAAAATCTCTTTTCGTTCCTTGGACGGGGCCAGGAGAAGCCTCAGAAAATCGCCCTGGGCAATCATGGCGATCTGAAGGAACTGGCTGGCATCCAGGCCTACGATCTCGGCGATCTTTTTATTCGTCTCCGGAATCTTTCCTTTAAAAATACTGCCGTCGGGAAGGGTCAGCTCCACGCCCGCGCCCTCCCGGGTCAGGGCATAGATGCCGTCCTTGTTTTTTCGCCGGCTTTTCCGCTGGTAGGCCGGATTTCTCCGTACCGTGTAGCGGTCTTTTCCGGCCAGAAACGTAAGTTCCACATAGGTCGGCGTCTCATCGGAGGCATACTGGCTCCGCATCATCTCGCCGTCCCTCTTTCCGCCGCTGGTCTCGTCAAAAAGACAGAACGTAATGGCGTCAAAAAGCGTGGTCTTTCCCGCTCCGGTGTCCCCGGTGATGAGAAAAATGCCGCTTCCGATGGCTTCAAAATCCACGACCTCCGTCCCGCCGTAGGAACCGAAGGCAGATAAGGTCAGTTTCAACGGCTTCATATCTCTTCCCTCGCTTTCTCCAGAATCCGACTCATGAATGCCTCCTCCTTCTCATCCAGAGGAACGCCCTGAACTTCCTCATAGAAGGTCCGAAATACCGACAGCGGATCCTCCACTTTCAGGTCTTTCTCCGTCTCCTCCATAAAGTTTCTGGTCCTGCGGTTCTCAATCCGGTATTCCAGCAGGTATTCGTATGCCTTCTGGAGCCGTTCGCCCGGCCGGTAAAGCTCCTCTTCGTCCGTGAGAGTCACACTGACAAAATCGCAGGCGCCCTCCTCTTCCGCTTTTTTCAGCACTTCTTCCAGCGTGCCCTTCACCCGGCGCACATCTCGTAGCGGATGAAGGGGCAGTGTTTCGATGAGGGGTTCGCTTCCTTTTTCTCCCAAAGTCACCATTGTGATGGATTTCTCCTGATACTCCTCACTGAGGGAATACTTGAGCGGCGTCCCGCAGTAACGGATGTGGGGTACTTTCACCTTCTGCGGGCCGTGGATATGGCCCAGAGCCACATAGTCAAAATTTTCTACGAGGGAAACGTCCACGCTGTCCAGGCCTCCTACATTCAGGGAAACCTGCTCGGAATCTGAGGTCTCGGGACTTGTGCTGCCGTTTTTATAAAACTGGTGGGAAAGGAGCACATTCCTACCGGAAAAATCAATCGCTTCCCGTTCCAGTATCCGCCGAATCGCCGTCTCATAGTCGCTGATCTCTTCCCCCTGAAACAGCGGGCGTACATAGGCCGGTTTTAAAAAGGGAAGAAGGTAGAAATGAACTGGACCAAATTCGTCGGTGAGAGTCACTTTTTTCAGATATTCTCCTTCTTTTTCCGGAGCGGAAACCGCGATATGAATCTGATGCTTTTCAAGGAAACCGCTGGCATAGTTCAGCCTCTCCGCCGAGTCGTGGTTTCCCGCGATGAGAAGCACCGGAATCCGGGGCGTGATGTCGGAAAGCTCCGTGAGGAACTCATCCAGCACCGTATAGGCCTCCCCGGAGGGAATCGAGCGGTCAAAAACATCCCCCGCAATCAGAATCGTATCCGGATGATACTCTTTTGCCCGCTCCGTGATCTCATGCAGAACCGCCCGTTGATCGGGAAGCAGACTGTAGGAATAGAGCTGTTTACCGATATGAAGATCAGAAATATGAAAAAAACGCATGCTTTTCCTCCTTTTAATAGGCTTTTTTTTCACAGATATTCATGGAAAAGACCATCGACACCAGGAAAAGCCAGAAGGAAGCGGCGGCTCCGCCCCAGAGCACCTCCCCGGAGAACACGATCCTCCAGGCCTCGGAATTTTCTCCCGTGATCCTTGTAAAAATGGCCACGGCCGCGATGGCAAGCCCCGCTAGGAACAGGTAGCCCAGTTTTGCCTTTCCTATGCCGACCTTGTAGATCAGCGGCAGTTCAAAGGCTGCAAAGAGAAGACCCACGATGAGAATCACCGGAAGCACATCCAGAAAATCTCCCGTATTGGTTCCGCCAACGAGATTGAAAATCAGGTTGATGAGGATGCCCGCCAGAAGACCCAAAACGGAAAACAGATATTTTTCCGCGGTCTGTACCTTTCTGGAGACGGGCAGAAGCACGCCATAACCTGCCCATTTTGCCTGCTCCTCCAGGCCCAGCAGCGTTATCACCGCCATGGAGGGATAGAGGCAGCTCAAAAGGGAGAAGAAAAACACGTTTCCCTCCACCACGCCAAAGAGAGCAAAGATCACGGTAAAGCCCAAAAACATCTTTCCTTTTTTCCGAAGCATCAGAAAATCCTTATATAACAGTGCCTTCATCGTCTCACCGCCTCCTTTGTCAGATACTGCATGATGTTTTCCAGGGAAGGAGCTTCCAGAAGAAGCGTTTCTTCCATGCCCTCAGGCAGAAGACTCTTCTCAAAAAGCAGGCTGCCGCCAGTCTCCGTACGGCAGATGCCTCTCCAGGCGCTCCGCGGAATTTTCTCCAGCTCCTCATCGGAGGCCGTAAGAAAGCCATAGCGCTTTTTCAAGGTTTCCTTTTCTTCCGCAAAGATCAGTTTTCCTTTGTAAAGAAAAGCCAGATCATCGGATATTGCCTCCGCCTCCGCTGTTTTTTCCATGAAAAGCAGAACGGCCTGGCCGTCTTTTTTTGCAAAATCCTGAAACAGGCTCAGAGCCAGCTCTTTGTCCTCGAGCTCCAGGCCAGCCGTGGGCTCATCCAGGATCAGAAGCTTCGGCTCATGGGCCAGGGCAGAAAGAATCCGTACCTTCTGCTCCGCTCCCCGGGTAAGTTCCCGCAACGGCCTCGTAAGAGAGAGGGAAAACCGGTCTGCCAGTTCAAAAAAGTAAGACTCCTGCCAGTTTTTATAACACTCCTTCAGGATCCGGCTGATCTCTTTCGCGTTCAGGCAGTCCGGGAAACCGCCCTCCGCAGGAACAAACCCGCAGTGTTCCAGCACCTCTCCTTTCTCAAAAAATATCACGTTTCCCTCGTCCATCCGGAGCTGTCCGGTCAAAAGCTTAAAAAGCGTCGTCTTTCCCGCGCCGTAAGCTCCCATAACGCTCATAAGTCTTCCGGCTTCCAGAGAAAAGCTCACCGGCTCCAGCTTAAAATCTTTGTATTTTTTCGTAATTCCTTCGATTTCCAGTATTTTTTCGCCCATATCGGCTCCTTTCCGTCTCGCGCATTTGTTCGTGTATAGACAAGCATAAACAGTATCCCTCCCCTTGTCAACCGACATTTTTTCCAGCGGCAGACCTTTCTTCCGCAAAATCACCCTTTACCGGAAGCTCCCGTTTGTGATAGGATAAGAGCAGACAAAGGAGGGTATTATGCAGCAGGCAGACGAAACATTTTTAACGACAACCCAGGAGCCCCGAAAGCTCTCCATCGCCATCTCCCGGTATTTTTCCGGTGAGCTGACGGAGCCTGATCTCAAAGAACGGTATGAAAAATTTTTGCGGCAGCGGAGCCGGGCGGCCATGCTCCAGATCATCAAAGACGGCTCGTTCCAGGAAATGGTAAAACTGGCAGAGGGCGGTTTTCTCACCCATGCCCTTTACCAGGAGGCCATCCTCAAAACCGCCGACGCCGGCCGAACCGAAATGACCGTCTATCTACTCCGGCAGCGGGAACGGCTGGATCCGGAGGAGGAAACAAAAGATCCTTTTGCTCTCGATTTCTAAGGAGGCAGTCCATTGAAAACTCTTGAACAACAGATTCTTTCCTGCATGACCGTCCGGCTGACAGAGCAGTTCCCGGCTCTTGCTCCGGCCTTTTCTCTTCTCTCCTTTCAGGAAAGTGAAAATATGGGAACTGACGGCAGCTGCTTCTATTATGAGAAAACGGCGCTTCGGAACGCTTTTCTTGAAAACCGGCTGGATTTTCTCTTTCTCCACAGCCTCACCCATATGCTTTTTCTCCATTTTCTCCCGGAGGCTTCCGTGGAACAGGAGGTCTGGAATCTGGCGGCTGATCTTGCCGCCTCTTATTTTGTGGATACTTATCTGCTCACAGAAAGCCCCGAAGCGACGGAGCGGCAGAAAATCTATGTCAAACTGCCGCCGGGAGCTCGAAGCGCCGAAAAGTTTTACTCTTTCCTGGCGGGGCTACCAGCTGAAGAAAGGCAAGGCTTTCTTGCCTGCCAGGCGGATGACCACAGCCGCTGGTTTTCCAAGGGAGACGATGTTTTTGGCTCTTTTGCGGGGGCTGGTGGCACAGAGGCTTCCGATCTTTTTCCGGGAACACCTTCTGACAGTGGTAACAGTTCTGGTTCTAGCGGCACTTCCAGCCCGGATTTCCCCCAGAAGACGGCTTCTTCTGCCCGTACGGAGCAGCTTCAGCGGATTTGGAAAACACTGGAGCTTCTCTCTCTTTCCGCTCTCACTCCCTCTCCCCGGAAAAAGAGCCGCCGCGGCGCAGCTCCCGGGAGCCGCCTCGAATGGCTTCTGCTGGAGAAAAAGGGGAGCTACGATTTCCGCCGCTATCTAAGGCGCTTCACCATCACCCGGGAGGAGACAAAGGCAGATCTTGACAGTTTTGACTACATTCCCTACTGTTACGGTCTTTCCCGGCCGGAAAAGCTTCTCTTTCTGGAGCCTCTCGAATACCGGGACTCCATGAAAATCCAGGATCTGGTCATCGCCATCGATACCTCCAGCTCCTGTTCCCTTGAGACCGTCAGCCGTTTTCTCTCCGAAACCCTGGTGATCCTTTCTTCCAGCGAGAACTTTTTTAAGAAGATGAACGTCCACCTGATCCAGTGCGACTCCGCCATCCAGTCCCACACCGTCATCCATTCCGCGGAAGAATGGGTGGAAAATTCCCGGAAAATCCGTATTCTCGGCCGGGGCGGCACGGATTTCACTCCTGTTTTTTCCTATGTAAAAGAGCTTCAGGAAAAGAAGGAACTCACCCATCTGAAGGGGCTTCTCTATTTCACCGACGGGGACGGGATCTATCCGACCAGCCCGCCGCCCTATGAGACCGCTTTCGTTTTCACAGATTTTTCCTTTCTGAATTATCCGGTCCCAGCTTTTATCACAAAACTCTGCCTGGAAACAAACCAGGCCGGAAACGAGGTTTTTCAATATGAACATTAAAGACGCAAAAGAGGAGATCCGGCGCACGCTCCGCGCCTATACCGCCCCCGAGGGCTATCGGATTCCCAGAGTCCGCCAACGCCCGATTCTGCTCATCGGACCGCCGGGCATCGGAAAGACGGCCATCGTCGAACAGGTGGCAGAGGAATGTCAGGCGGGCTTCGTCTCCTACACAATGACCCACCACACCCGGCAGAGCGCCATCGGTCTTCCCTTCCTCAAGGAAAAAGATTACGAAGGAAAGCATTTTTCCATCACGGAATACACGATGAGCGAGATCATCGCCTCAATTTATCAGTATATGGAGGACAGCGGACACAAAACCGGCATTCTTTTTATCGATGAGATCAACTGTGTCTCCGAGACCCTCACCCCGGTCATGCTCCAGTTCCTCCAGAATAAGACTTTCGGCAATCATCCGGTACCGGAGGGGTGGCTCATCGTGGCTGCCGGAAACCCGCCGGAATACAATCAGTCCGTACGGGAGTTTGATATCGTGACCATGGACCGTGTCAAATATATGGAGATCGAGGCGGAGCTCTCCGTCTGGCAGGACTACGCCAGACGCGCCAACATTCATCCGGCTGTCAGTTCCTATCTGGCCCTCCATCCGGAGCATTTTTATTGCATGGAGAGCAATGCCGACGGCAAACATTTCGTCACCGCCCGGGGCTGGGAGGACCTCTCCTGCATCCTTTATTCCTACGAATCCCTGAAGGAACCCGTGACCGAGCTTCTTTTCGGCGAATATCTCCGGAAAGAAGCCATCGCCCGGAGTTTTTCTCTCTACTACCGCTGGTATGAGAAGGAGAAAAAGGATCCGCGGCTGGCTGATTTTCTCACCGGAAAGCTTACGGATCCATCTTTGAAAGAAAGCCTCAGCAACGCCCCGCTGGAGGAACGCTTCGCCGCTGCTTCCCTCATCGCCTCCTTTCTGAAAAATCGTTTTGAAAGCTGGTCCGAGGAAAAGGAAGAGCTGCTCAAATACCGGGAGCTTTTCTCTGACTGGCATCGCCAGGAGTCTGGTCTTTCCGATTTTCTGAAAAAACGGCTGGAAAGTCTGGTCATCCGCAGGAAAAACGCCCTGATCTCCATTCCTGACGCCCTCTGGGAACAAAAGCTTCTGGAAGGACTGGAGGATTTCGCCCTCTCCCTGCCGCAGGAGACCCAGGAAGAAAATGTACGCAGTTTCTATGCTGAAAAACGGGCGGCTTTTCAGAAAACGGAAGAAACTTTGGCAGAGTCTGTCCGTCTGGCCTGCTCTCTTCTGGAACCCGACAATTTTGCCGATCCGCCTTACCTTTATCTCATCACAGAGCTTTCCAAAAACCCTCTCTCCGCTTCCTTCCTCGGCTCTCATCTGGTGGAAGCCTACTTAAACGCTTCGTCCGGGCTTCTGGTCTCCGACCGCGAGGTGGCATTAAAAAAGGCCGTCCGGGAACTTTCCCCGAACAGCCTCTGATTTTCTTTTATTTCTGGCCGGTGGTACTTCCGAAACCTCCGTTTCGGATCTCCACCGCGTCGTCATCCACGGTAATGCCGTATTCTACAAAAATTCCCTGCATAAAGCCGGTGCCTTTCTCGATGCAGACTACTTTTCCTTCCTTGGAATCGTTGGTCAGCTTCGCGAAGATATGGCCCTCGTTATCGGAATAAAAATAGTCGCTGTCAATGATGCCCACGGTGTTATTGAGCTGCAGACGGAACTTAAAGCCCAGACCGCTTCTGGGATAAAGCTTCAGCACCCAGCCCTCTTCCATCTCTGCGCGGATGCCGGTGGGAATTTTCACAGTCTCACCCGGCTTGAGAATTATATTGAAGGGAGTGTAGAAATCATAACCTGCAGAACCTCTGGTGGCCCGTTTCGGAAGCTTCAGTTCCTCATAGACTGCCTTAATCTCCTCTTCTTTTGCCTCCGGGAACTCTCCCTTCCAGGCCTTCTCGAACTCATCAAAGCTTACTTTATGGAATTTAGCAATTTTCTTCATCTATTGATCCTCCTCATTTTCAGCTGTTGTGCAATACTACCTGTCCTCTGCGGAGAGAATCCTGCACATCGATCACCCGCTGGTTGGAGCTGCCTTTCCAGTGAAGCTGCGTGTCGCGTTTGTCGCACTCATACTCACCGTCCACAAGCACATCCACATATTTCATGACTTCATAACTTTTTACCGTCTCCCAGAGACTGCCCGTATACATCCAGATCGTCTTCTCCGGAAACTTTTCCCGGATCTCTTTCGCCAGAGCCGTGATCTCCATACGGTTTCCCGGATAGAGCGGATCTCCGCCGCTAAAGGTAACGCCGGAAATATAGCTTTTCTCCAGCTGATCGAAGAGTTCCTGTTTTGCTGCCTGGTCAAAAGGAAGTCCCCCATTGGGATCCCAGGTCACCGGATTCTGACATTCCTTACAGCAGTGGTTGCACCCTGCCACCCAGAGGACCACCCGAAGGCCATCCCCGTTGAGCATATCATCCCTGGTAATATTGTGGTATCTCATGTTGTTGTCGCCCCGTTTCATCTATATCAGTACAGTGACAGGCAATTGTAACTGCCTGGTCGCTCCTGCACCAGATTTAGTATTTTTCATTTTATTTTTACACCATATGGTGCGCTGTTCACTATAGTAACATCTCAGGGCGGGGGAGTCAAGCCTTGTTTGCAAAAAAGAAACGGCTTCCAAAACTTTCGCTTCAGAAGCCGTCTGCCTGTTTTTTATCAGTTTCCGCACTCAATGCTGATCTCATTGAAGAGATCCAGCACATCGTCCACTTTCATCGCTTTCTTTTCTTCGCCTTTTTTGTCCAGGATGATTTTTCCCTGGTGCATCATGAGGATACGGGTTCCATATTCGATGGCATAGCGAAGATTGTGCGTCACCATCATGGAGGTGAGTTTTTTCTCCCGGACCAGCTGGTCGGTGAGGCGCATGTTGATATCTGCCGTCTTCGGGTCCAGAGCCGCCGTGTGCTCATCCAGGATCAGGAAATCAATCGGTGTCATCGTGGACATGAAGAGGGACATGGCCTGCCTCTGACCACCGGAAAGTGAACCGACCTTCACATGCAGCTTGTCCTCCAGTCCCAGGTTCAGCGGCCGGAGCATCTCTTTGTAATGCTCTTCCCGTTTCTTCTGAACACCGAGTCCCAGGCCGTAGCGTTTGCCCTTGTTGTCTGCCAGAGCCAGATTTTCCAGGATCGTCATGCTGGGACAGGTTCCCATCGCAGGATTCTGAAAAACACGGCCGATCTTGCTCATTCTCCGGTACTCTTTCTGTCCGGTGATATTTTCTCCGTTGATGGTAATACTTCCGGAATCCACAGGGATACTTCCGCAGATCAGATTTAAAAGAGAGGTCTTTCCGGAACCGTTACTTCCTACAATGGCTACAAATTCGCCATCCTCCACAGTCAGGTTCAGATCCTGAAACAGACACATTTCATTGACCGTACCCGGATTGTAATATTTATAAATGTGTTTCAGCTCAAGCATGGATATTCACCTTCTTCTTTCGCTCCATTCCCAGAACCAGAATAATCAGGAACAGGGCTGCGGTAATAAATTTGAGATCTGTGGAGGCAAAGCCCAGGTTGATGGCCAGGGCCACGCAGGCTTTGTAAATCACAGAACCAATCACGACACTGGTTGTCACCCGAAGGAAAGTAATCCTTCTGAAAAGACTTGTACCGATGATAACGCTGGCAAGACCGATGACCATGGTTCCTGTTCCCATGGAAACATCGAAGAAGCGCTGTTCCTGTGCGAAAATGCAGCCGCTCAGGGATACCAGACCGTTGGCAATGGCAAGACCGATGATCTTTACCTTGCCCTTATCCACACTCAGGGAAGTGATGATCTTGTCGTTGTCTCCTACTGCCCGAAGAAGCATGCCCGCTTTCGTCTCCAGATACCAGTCAAGGATGTATTTGCAGGCGAAGGTGATAATGACGATCACCACTACATTTTTAAAAGGAAGAATGGCTTCCGGCATACTTTTGACCAGATCATTTTCAAAGATCGTAACCTTATTATATATAGGAAGGTTTGCTCTTCCCGCGATCCTTAAGTTTACGGTGTAAAGAGCCGTCATCATGATGATTCCGGAAAGAAGATCTCTGACCTTCAGCTTTACATGAATGAGACCGGTAAGGGTTCCCACCACTGCTCCTGCCAGGAAGCAGATCGGCAGTGTCAGCACCGGATTGAAATCCTTACTGATAAGTACCGCCGCAATGGCTGCTCCCATCGGGAAACTGCCGTCCACCGTCAGATCCGGAAAATCCAAAATCTTATAGGTGATATAAATTCCCAGGGCCATGATGGCGTAAATCATTCCCTGCTCCAGTACACTGATCAAAAGTGTCATAATGCTTAAACCTCTCCAATTCTTTTGTCTTTACTCTACTGTGATGGTCTCGTAAATCTCTGCTGCTTCACCCAGAACATCATCAGAAATTGTGAAATCGATGTTGCCTGCTGCCTCGGTGTTTACATAAACATTGCCGCCCTCGCAGATCTCAAAGGGAGTCTCTGCTGCGGTTGCCTCGCCCTTCAGGACTTTGGCTGCCATCTCGCCGGTCTGTTTTCCAAGAGCTACATAGTCGATGCCGACAGCTGCCACACAGCCGTTTTTCACCTGCTCTACCTCAGAACCGAAGACCGGAATCTTTGCGTCGTTTGCTGCTGCCAGAACGGTCTGAAGAGCGGAAACAACGGTATTGTCTGTCAGGTTGGAGATGCAGTCTACCTTGGAAGCCAGATCTTTGGCTGCCATTTCCACATCGGCGATGGTGTTGATACCGGTATCTACGATCTCAAAACCGTACTCTTCTGCATGGTCCTTGTATTCCTGAATCGTGCTGACAGAGTTTGCTTCGCTGGTGGTGTAAAGGATACCGATCTTCTTTGCATCCGGCATCAGCTCACGGATCAGCGCCATCTGCTCCGTTACCGGCAGTTTGTCGGAGGTACCGGTGATATTTCCCACATTGGTTCCGTCTTCATTGACAAGGCCTGCGCCGGCCGGATCGGATACTGCGGTGTAGATCACGGGAATGTCTGCATCCATAGCACTGTTGTAAGCACTCATGGCACTCGGTGTTGCAATTGCACAGATCAGATCCACTTTCTTATTTACGAAGCTGTCAGCGATGGTTGCTGCATTTCCGGTGTCTGCCTGAGCGTTCTGATATTCAATCGTGAGGTTTTTGCCCTCCTCATAACCTGCTTCTTTTAAACCTTCCAGAAAACCTTCCCGGCAGTTGTCCAGAGAACCGTGCTCTGCGAACTGGCTGATACCGATGGTCACGGACTCCTCGTCTGCCATTGCCGGAACTGCCATTGCTGCTGCCATTGTCATTGCTGCCATTACCATTGCCATTACTTTTCTTCTCATCTTTCATTCTCCTTTTCCATACTGTGTTTTTTTGTAAATGTCTTACTGTTCGTCAAAGATACACCGGTGTCGGAAAGAAAATGAGAGAGCTCAGGGCCGGAAGCGATCTTCTGTATAAAAAGAAAACCGCCTCAGATCAGATCATCCTGATTTGAGGCGGTAATAAAATCTCATTATCGCGGTACCACTCAACTTAGCTGTGCTTTCACACATGCCCTCTCTCGCACGCACTATCATACGCTCCGGATTGATAACGGGTTCGGTTCCCGGCTGCTCCTACTCTGTAACTTCATTTCAGGCCGCCCTCGAAAGTCCATTCAGCAAATCAGTCCATACTGCAATCTCACCATCTGCAACTCTCTTTGATCTTCCAAGATGCTTACTACTCTTTCTCATCGGTTTGCTCTTTGTTGTGGTAAAGTCTAACACTAAATATCCGACTTGTCAAGCCTGTTTTTTTATTTTTTTCATTCCATTTTCGGGAAAGGGGAGTTTTCTTTATATTTTTGGAGCAAATCATGCTATTGTCAGGTAATATTGAGTTTTTCACACTCTTTTATTGAATATCATCACCTGTCATACCACTGTGACTGCACCTCATAAAGCCGGGCAAACTCCCTTTGTAATTGCATCAGTTCATCGAAGCTGCCATCCTCTTCTATCTTCCCGTTTTTGAAGACGATGATCCGGTCTGCGAGCCTGGCGACGGAGATCCGGTGGGTGACGTAGATAACGGTTTTATCCTTTGCCAGGGAATTGTATTTCTCAAAAATTTCCGTTTCTGCCAGAGGGTCCAGGTTGCTGGTGGGCTCGTCCAGAACGATCAGATCACGGTTCCGGTAGGCCGCCCGGGCGATCGCGAGCTTCTGCCACTGGCCTCCGGAAAGATCCGTTCCCCCCACATATTTTCCCAGAAGTCTGTTTTCCAGGCTCGCAAGTCCCGAAAAAGCAAGGGCCTTCTGCACAGTCTTTTCCTCATACGGGCGATGTGTTTCTCCAAGGAATACGTTTTCATAGAGCGTAAACGTTTCATAATGCGTCGGGTCCTGAACAACCACGCTCTGGGCGTCAAAATGAGACTCCGGATGGAGCTCTTCCGTCGGTTTCCCGTTCAGGAGGAGCGTCCCCTCAGACGGACTCAGCATGCCGGTAAGAAGCTTTACAAAGGTCGATTTTCCTGCGCCGTTTTCCCCGACAAAGGCGACCTTCTCGCCAGGATGCAGGGTGAAATCCACACCCTTCAGCGTATATCGTTCCGTCAGCGGATAGCGGTATTTCACGCCTTTTGCCTCCGCCCTATGGAGCGACATTTTCTCCGATTCCAGAGTTTCATCCTCCTTAAGATCCATCAGGTCAAAAAACTGCGCCGCCCGGTTTTTCTGCGCCTGAAAGCTTCCGAAGGCCTGAATCAGCTGGGCGGAATCCGTGATCAGCGTCCCCGTCATAGCAAAAACCGCGCTCATGGCTCCCAGAGAAAGTTTTCCCTGGGCCAGGAGAAGAATCGCCAGAACCATGCCGCTCACATGAGCCAGATTGTAAAAAAGAGAATTTACGATCTGTAATAACGCGCGATTCCGAATCAGCTTTTTCTGGCGGATCACATAGGCGTCCGCCCGCTCTTTCCATTTTCCGTAAAAGAAGTCATGAAGCCCCAGCGTTTTGATCTCTTTTTCTGCCGGAGAAAGCAAAAGCTCCTCAAAATATTCGGTCTCCCGCTGAAGCTCCGTACTCTCCTTCACAAAACGAAACTGCAGCTTTTCTCCCAGAGAGACGCTGTAAAGGGTCGGAAGAGGCGCCAGGAGCACAAGAATGCTCAGCAAGGGATGATAAAGATAGAGCGCCGCCGCGATTGTCAGCACAGAAATTACCTTTGCGACCACCACATAGCCGCTGATCATCACTTTCCGGTTGATTCCATTCCAGCTGTCCCCGGCAAAATCAAAGACCTGGCGCATCCGGTCTTTCATCACAGGTGCCTCTAAATACTCCGGCGAAACAGAATTGACTTTTTTCAGCAGATGTACCTTGAAAAGCTCCTGCTGCCGGTTGGCCTGAACCATATCCAGCTGCTCGAAATCTCCACCGCCTTCCGGCGCAAGATAACTCTCCAGAAGGTCCGCCGCAAACGAGATTCCCCAGTAAAGCACGAGCATGAGAGCCGCTTCTGTCACACGGTTCCCGGCATTTTCCACCACGGAAATATATCGGCCCCAGATTTCCGCAATGAGCGGTCTTAAGAAAGAAAGCAGAACAAAAAGTCCCAGATAGATGCAGCTGATTCCTTTTGTTGCGCGAAAAACATAGAGAAACAGGCGAAGCAAATGATGAAAAGACGGCTTCTGCTCTTTCTGGATCTCCCGTTCTTTTTCTGCTGTGCGATCATTCATGGGGATTCACCTCCTTCTAGTACAGTGAAAATTAAGTTTCTGATACATTGACGCCGGATGATTTCTTCATATGTACCACTGCTTCTGGGCCTTCCACATATCAGCGTAGATACCGCCCCGCTCCAGCAGCTCCTCATGCGTTCCCGTATCCACAACCCGGCCTTCTGAAATCACCAGAATACGGTCTGTGATCCTGGTAGAACCAAGACGATGGGTGATAAAAAGCGAGGTTTTGTTCTCTGCAAGCTTCGCAAATTCACTGTAAAGTTCACTTTCCGCCATAGGATCCAGCTGGCTCGTAGGCTCATCCAGGATCAGAACGGGTCTGTCGCCCATCAGGGCCCGGGCCAGAGCAATCCGCTGCCACTGCCCTCCGGAAAGATCTACACCTCCCTCAAAATCCCGGTTCAGCATGGTATCTTCTCCCTTTGGCAGACGTTCCAGAAAAGGCAGCACATTTCCCTTCTGCATCGCCTCTCTTACCGCCTCCCTGTCAGAAAGCTGCTCCACATCTCCGATTCCCACGTTTTCCCTTAACGAGATACTGTACCGTGTAAAGTCCTGAAAAACCGTTCCGAATATTTTTTCCCGCGCTTCCCTCGCATAGGCCTGCAGAGGCTTTCCTCCGATCAGAATCCGTCCGCTGTCCGGTTCGAAAAGCCCGAGCAGGAGTTTGACCATCGTCGTTTTTCCTTCTCCATTCATTCCCACAATGGAAATCTTCTCTCCGGCCCTGATCTCAAAGCTCATATGGGACAGCACCTGCCTGTCCGTTCCGGGGTATGTAAAACAGACATCCTCAAAGGCAATGGAAACCTTATTGGGAAGCTCTTTGATCTCTCCATAGGTTTCTTCTGAAAGACTGAAAAATTTGTCATAATATTCATAGGCCTTTATGTGATAGCCCATGTTCGCAACAATATTCGTGTAACAGGAAAGCTTTTCCGCCAGCGTCGTAAATATGGCTCCCGCCAGGGCCACAAACGTCGGAAACGAAAGCTCTCCCGTCTGATAGATCCACAGAAGAAGGCCTGCGTTTATGAGCTGACCGACTCTGGAGATATTTCTCTCCGCAAAATGATGCCTCAGATTCTGGAAATAATATCGCTCATATTCCCGGTTTCTGGCGCCGAGCCGTTTCTGAAACGTACGGATCAGGAAATCGGACGACTGGTTTAAGCGATTTTCCCGGATCGTTTTTGGCTCACAGAGCATTTTTTCCAGCTTTTCATACTGGATCTCCTTCTCCCAGTAAGTTTCCATCTCCTCATAAATGTTGAAGGAGTTTTTAAAGCACAGCACACGTTCCAGCACAACGGGAGCCAGAAGCGTGAGCAGAAACCACCAGCGGATTTTTAGAAAAAGAATCAAAGTTCCCGCAGTGGCCACCGTCGCTGTCAGCGCATTGCAGAAATATTTTGGAAAAAGATGCAGGGCAGCTGTTTCCGCCCGGCCGTAGGCCTTGTCTATGATCTCTCTGGATTCTTTGTTTTCGTAATGCTCATAGCGCAGTTTTTTCAGTTTCTGCAGCATCCTTCCCTTATAAGCAGACCGGAAAATCAACTCCGTCTGAGGTTCCACATAGACCTGCTGCAAAAGATTCAGAAGATCCGGCAGCACCGCGCTCACAATAAAAATCAGCATGGTCGGAACAATCGCCGAAAATGCCAGTTCTCCCCTGGCAATCGAGAGTCCATCCGTCATCAGCCGTTCACTCGCCAGAACGAAAACTGGCGGCAGAACGCCGGAAAGCACCGCCAAAGCAAAGGCCAGAGGCACCAGAAACGGATTTGTGGATGATAAAATGGTAAAAAGATCTTTGTAGGCCGATTGGATTCGTTTCATTTTGGGGTGTCCTCCGTACTTAGTCTTCTGCTTTTTCATATCGCATTCTGCGCCAGAAATAATTTTGCATAGCCACCATTAAGCTTCATCAGTTTCCCTCGACAGAATAACTCTTGCCCTGGCTTCGTCTTTCTCTTCTACCAACACTTCATAAAAATCTTTTACACTTCCATCTCTGCTCCGGGCAACGCTTGAACCAGTAAAATTATTCATGGATAATCTTAAATTATTATTTGTAGTGTTTGTCTTGTAGGCTATGTTTTGGGCATCCAACAAATTTTTAGCCCGGAAAAATTTTTCCATATCGGAAGTGCAGTATACTTCTTTCCATAATAACATAGCAGGCTCCTTTCCTCAAAAAGCAGGTCTGGCACTAATATGAGCAGTTCAAACGTTCAGACAGTGTCTGAACGCTACTATACTCTTATAAGATAGCAGACAATATTTTATGGCACTTATAAAATGTCATAGTCAATCCCCTTTTTCTGGTTTATGCCATTCATTCAAAACAGCTTCTACCTGTGCAATTAACTGCTCCTTATTTGGAATATAAGAAACATAACGGGACGCAAAAATATTATTGGACAGACCACCAAGAGCATATTCAGCAGCTATACTGTCCTTATCCGTACACAGAATAATACCGATTGGCGGATTATCATGTTCATCATTCACTTCTGCAGCATAGTAGTTCAGATACATATTAAGCTGCCCGGCAGCTTCCGGCGTGAGCTTAGTTGTTTTTAACTCAATCAGCACATACGCCCGAAGAATTTTATTATAAAAAACCATATCCACATAATAATGAGTATTATTCAGTGTAATGCGCTGCTGCGTTCCTACAAACATAAAACCGCGTCCTAACTCTAACAAGAATTTCTCTATTTGTGCGACCAGTGCTTTTTCAAGGTCACTTTCAAGCATAGGCTTGTTTTCCGGCACTCCTAAAAATTCAAATACATATGGGTCTTTGATAATATCTAATGGAGTAGCCATCTCAATTCCTTTTTCTGCGAGAGCAAGAACTGTTTCTTTATTTGCTTTTCCCTCTGACAATAATAATCGTTCATAAAGAGAAGTGGAAATCTGCCGCTTTAATTCGCGTATCGACCATCCGGAGTTGATCGTTTCCTTTTCATAAAAACTGCGTTTGTCCGGGTCTGAAATTGTTAATAGCTCGCAATAATGCGACCAACTCAATTTGCCAGACACTGTCTGGCAAATTGGATATGCAAGATAAAACGCCCTCATATTCTGCAAATTAGAACGTGAAAAACCTTTTCCAAATTCCGCAGTTAATTCTTTTGAAAGCTGCTTTAAAGTTTGCTTTCCGTAATCTGCCCGGTCTTTATTTTTCTGTTCATACTCAACAATAATCTTTCCTACATTCCAATATGTAGACAATAATTCTGTATTTACCTGTACCGTCACACGCTGACGCGCATTCAATAACAACTCTCTGATTTCATTCATCATAAAATTAGTATGTATCAAATCACTCAATTTCAACGCTCCTTTCAAGTTAGAGTGCAATCAATATAACACAAAAATATTTCTGTTTCCATTGTAATAAAGTTATTCTCGTGTCGTTGCTGAGCTACTGAAAGTCCATCATCAACTGCTCACTCACTGGTGTCCTCCGAGTTTATCATTTTAAAGAGTTACCACACGATCCGCCACTTCCAACATGCTTCGGTCATGGGAAATAAAGAAAATGGTTCCTTCATAGGTACAGATAAAGTTCCTGATCCATTGCTGCGCCTCCGCATCCAGATGATTGGCAGGTTCATCCAGAAAAAGAAGCGGTGCTTTTTTCAGAAGTGCCCTCGCAATCGCCACTTTCTGCCGCTCTCCCCCGGAAAGACTGACGTTTTCCCCGCCGGCGTTTTGTTCTGCCAGAGGAAGAAGCTGCAATTTTTCCATAACCGCATCTACCTCTTCTTTTGAGGCAGAAGGGGCTCCCAAAGAAATATTTTCGCGGACTGTTCCGTCAAACAGAAAGGGATTCTGTTCCACATAGGCACACTGTTTTCTCCAGCTTTCCGGTTGAATTTCCCGCAATTCTTGCGTCCCGAGCCAGATTTTTCCCGTATAGCCAGGATACAATCCCAGAATTAACCGCATAAGCGTGGACTTTCCGCTTCCGTTTTTTCCAAATATCATGATTTTTCCGGTCAGCGGAATATGAAGGTTCAAACTATTAAGTACCTCACCCGACGCATTTTCATAGGAAAAATGAAGATTTTCTATTTCTATTCTTTCCGGAAGTACCGTTAGCTCTTCTTTTTCCACGGCTTCCTGATCCCTATAAAAAACAGAAATCCGCTCCTCCAGATTTTTTAAAACAGGAACTTGCGTCACCATATATTTCAGATCCGAAATGAGTTCATTATATTCATAAAAATAGCCCAGCATCACAACCAGAGCACCGGCATTCAGCGCACCTTCCGCCACGCCCAGGGTCCCAGAGAGCAAAAGAACAATCCTGCAAAAAGGATCGAGCGCCTCCATGAGTGTCTCAGTTATAGTCTCCAGACGGTTATTTTTTTCAAACGCGGCCGTATGCGTCTGGAATCGTTTTTCCAGACGGCTGACCATAAGCTTTTGAAGGCCAAACAGGTTTATATTGCAGGCTTCCCTCACAAGCTCACTTTCCATTTTCCGAATATCGCTCCTGTATTCTCTCTCCTGCTTATCATAGACAGCCAGTAGGTTTTTCACATTCAGGGGAACAAGCAGCCGGAAAAAAGACAGGGCCAGAACAAGAACGGTGAGCCAGCCGCAGCACCGGATCGACTGATACAGAAGATACCCAGACACAACGGGAAGATAGAGCTCTTTCGTTTTTAAAAGGACCCAGACATTGGAAAGTTCGATCTGATCATCCTCCAGACGATACTGCACTTCACTGGCGTTCAGCTTCCTGGCGCCTTCATAAGTCTTATTCAGATATCTTTTCAGGATACATTTTCCATGCTTCAGGGAAGCGTTGGTCATAACAACGTCATTTGCTGTGGAGAGTACAGCAGGAATCAGAACCGCAGCCAGGACGCAGCCCAGAATCTGCCACAGGTAGGGAAAACTGATCCTCTGGCTTTCAGAAAAGATTTCATCTGCAAATTTTCCCAGCACAGCCATGGAATAAATCGTCAAAATCTTTCCTGTCATTCTGGAAAGACCGCCAAGCAAAACCGGAAGGAAATAATAGCGCCGACAATCTCTCCTGATTTCTTTTCTATCCCTTATCATATAGTCTTCCTTCTCTCAGCACACAGACCCGGGCGTCCAGTTTTTCCATCAGCTGATCATGAGTGACCATCAGAAAACCGCCGGAGTATTCCGTCAGACAGGCCGCCAAAATCTGCTTTCCTTTCTCATCCAGATGGTTCGTCGGCTCATCCAGGAGTAAAAAAGGAGGTTTCACAGCCAGCGCAAGAGCCAGAAAAATCTTTTTCCGCTCTCCCCCGGAAAGGGCCGCTATCTCCTGATTACTCACTGTTTTTCGATTCAGGCCAAACCGATCCGTATATCCCAGAGCTTCTTCCTTATCCCTCTTCAGTATTTCGTCATACAGGGCTTCCCCAGTAATACTGAGCATCGGATCATCCTGTGGTAAATACAAAACCTTTCCGGAAAACATCTTTCTGCTAAGCTCCCCTGCCTTCACTTTTCCGAGGAGAACTTTTCCTTTTTCCGGCCGCTCCAGCCCGGTCAGCAATTTCAACAGGGTAGATTTTCCTGCACCATTAGCTCCTCTCAAAAGAATTTTTGCTCTGTGATCCATGGAAAAGGATGCGTCTTTCAGGATTTCTCTGTTATAGGAAAAACTCACGTTTTCCAACGTAATCTCATTTCCTTCTATTTCTTCTTCCCGGTTTTCACTGGCAAACAGCTGTGTAAGCCGCTCTTCGGCCACCTTCGCGACTGCTAGTTTCGGCCAGAGCAGGAAACTGCTTTTCAACGCTCCATAAAAATTCCCGGACAGAGCAATTCCCTGGATTCCGACTTCTAAGGGAACCTTACCCATAACCGCAAGCACTCCTACAATACAGTAAGTTCCATAAGATAAAAGCTGACTCAAAAACTCATACAGCGCCATTTCTCCATTTGAAGCATAGATGGACTCTTTGCCGATTCTGCGGTAACGGGCATAGAGTTTCTCCAGTCTGTTCAGCCACCATTCTGTCAGATTGTAAATTTTTATCGTCAGAAAGCCCGAAAAAGCCGTGAGGATGAAATCTGTGATCTCCGCCTCGATATCCCGGCAGTTTTCATAACTAACCTGCATATACTTTTTGACAATCAACGGCGGAACGATCTGTACCATCCCGATCGCCAGAAGAAGAACCGCCATCATAGGATTCAGAAAGAAAAGATACCCTCCGAAAATCAAAACCTCCGCAACAGCTGCCACAAGCGAAGGGAATTTTTCAAACCGTTTTTCCATCACCGTATCAAAATCATTGGTAAAATGTTCCAAATCCTCTCCCACAGAGGAATGATACAGTTTTTCCAACGGAAGCCTCAGATACGACTGATAAAAAGACAGCTTAGCAATCTGGATCTCTATCCGCTTTTCCTTCTTATATTTCATTTTCAGTACCATACTTATCCCATGGTAAAAGACCAGCAGTCCCAGCAGGATTCCACCGTAAAACCCTACTTTCCTGACCTCTCCGTCCGTCGCCAGCAGGACAAGCTGCGACAATAGGAAGGCCTGGAGCAGCTGAAAGGGGATGGGCATGAGTTTTAAGCCTATTGCTTTTTCATATCGCATTCTGCGCCAGAAACAGTTTTGCATAGCCACCATTAAGCTCCATCAGTTCGTTATGTTTTCCATTCTCGATAATTTTTCCGTCTTCCATATAAAAGATCTGATTGCAGGGAACGACGGAAGTCAGTCTGTGTGATACAAAAATGATCGTCTTGTCTTTCAGATATTTATGGACCAATTCGTAAAATCTCTTCTCAAACAGCACATCGATCGCACTGATTGGCTCGTCCATCACAAGAATTTCCCTATCCGCATAGATGGTCCTTGCCAGGACAAGTCTTTGCAGCTGACCGCCGGACAAAAGTTTGCCTTTTTCTCCAAACTCCTGCCCGATTTTCTGATCGAGATCCGGAAGCTCCTGCAAAAGCTCCACTTTTTCCAGCGCATCCCGCACCCGTTTTTTATCTGGCTGGCGACTCATGGCAACATTCTCTGCCACAGAGGCTTCATAAATGCTGAAATCCTGAAACATGGCAGAAAAACAGTTTCTGTAGTCATCGACTGCAATCTCCTGAGCGCTTCTTCCGTTATATTTCATTTTCCCCGCATCCGGCTCATACAGGCGAAGCAGAAGCTTGATCAGCGTTGTCTTTCCGGAACCATTTCTTCCTACCACAGCCACTTTCTCGCCTTTATGGATGCATAAATCAATGTTCTGCAGCACTCTCTTTTCAGGCGAATAACCAAAACATACCTGTTTCATCTCCAACTTCCGAAAAGGAATTTTATTCCGCTTTTTCTCCGAATTCTTCTCGGTTTCCTGCGGCAGCTGCTCAAACTGCCGAAAACGTTCAATAAAAAGTCCATTCTGCTGAAAAACTGCGATCTCGTCTGACAGATCGCCCAGGCGCATCTGAAGTGAGGCGCTGCCATTGTCGTCGCATGATTGAAAGTGTATTTTATCTTCTCTCCGATGCTTCCCGCCAGGAACGAATAGACGAGTGAAAACAGGCAAAACAGAATTGCTCCCAGATCCACCTTCACAAGATACACAAGCACAAGACCTAATGCAAAACAGAGGCCGCAGGCCGCCCCGGAAGCCTGGACAATCCCGGCCATTTTCGCAGCCGTATTGTCCAGCACCTGGCGGTATTAATTCAGAAACTTCGGATCACAGAACACTTCATACCCCGCGTTTCTGGCCGCATGGAAGATGTTTTCATTCACGTTTTCCTTCAGTTTTGTTTCAAAATTGACAAAATACACCTGTTTCAAATGATTATCCAAATGATAAAAAACAATCTCCACGCAGGCCATAAATAACAGCAAGGCTACTATCCTTAAGACTGACTGGCCATTTTCTATATACGCCAGCAGCGTACGCAAAAAGTATACACTGTAAAAGACATTGAAAAACTGTTTTAAAAGATTGTAAACAATCGTGTAAAGAAAATAAAAACGATCGACAGACCAGACCGTTTTGTAAGTCCGTATAGCGCTATTCCAGCTCTTTTTCATCTGTAAATATCCCTCTCCCCACTACTACTACTTTCTCAAGTAGATCGTATCACAAAAAGCAGGAAAAGTTTATGACGTTTTATGCAAATTGCAGAAATTGTTCATCCAGCCGGAGAATATCATCAAATTGCTCTCTATGTGAAGGCTCCATTAACTGTATGTGAGACATTACATCATGGCATAAATAGTCCATCTTATATAGCTTTAGCAAGAAAATACCATTTTTGAAACAGTGTACATATCGCTCATCTCTTTTTTGCTCCCAGGCATCTCCAAGCGTAATCAAACTTCGCCCTAAAGAGGCTCCCAGTCCAGCCTTTATGTCTATTTTTATTGACTCGATCGAAAGACTGATTGCTTCCTCTAGATCTCCATTTTCACCAGTCATACATAAAGCCAGATTATTTTTTGAAACGCCCCAATCTAAAATGTGAAACACCGGCCTAACACAGGTCATGCTGAATTGTTTCACCTGTCTTCGATAAATAAATATGGATTTATCTTTCTGTTGATTATCAAAATAAATCAATGCCATCTGGCTTAAAATGCGAAACTCTTCAGTCGAAAGAACAAATTCACATTCCTCTTCCGGGTCAGATTTTACCGTCATCTGGTAGAGGAGTCTTAATCTTTCAAGGCATTCGTTCCAGTCAGCTGTTTTCTCCACATAATCAATATTCACCTGTTCTGCCTGAACATACTGCTGATTCACTGGAGAATTCATATCCAGGCGTGTTTTTATCTTCTCCAGTACTTTCTTCGCATTTTCATGCTTTTCCTGATGGATATACTTCGACAGCTCCTGCTTCAGCTCTATGGTTTCGTACTGTTCCGTTACCATCGCCATATTAACCCGGCCGCAGCCGCGGCCCATTTTCTCCATCATCTGCTGCAGCTTTCTGCTCTGGGGAGTCTGGCGGCCGGTTTCCACACGCGCCAGCGTTTCCTGGGCGCAGATATCTTCGCTTAATTTTTCCTGCGTCATCCCTACGGCGTTCCGCGTTTTCCGGATCATCTCCGCATCGATATAAAAATGCCGGATCACATGATCGAAAAGACGGTATTTTTCAAAGGAGATCCCATACTCCTGCTCCGTTTCCAGAAGGCTCTGGCGCATACGATCCAGAAGCTGAGCCCGGAGCTCCTCTTTCGGAACACCACTTTTTCTCAGAAGCTTTCCGCAAAGCTCCAACACTTCCGGCATATAGAGAAGCTTTCCCTCGTCCCGCAAAAGCTCCAACGCCTCCTCGGCAAGGCTTCTCACAGTGCTGTTTTTTTCCTCCGGCGCATGCTCTCCATATAGAAGCACAGCATAGGGGAAAATTTTTGACCGGTCCATCCGGTTCGTTTTCTGTTCGCAGATACAGCGAAGAAGCTGCTTCAATTCTTCAAAATCTCTGTTTGCAATTCTTGATTTCCGGGAAACTTCCCAGCGAAAAAGAAGGAGCTTTCCTTCTTCTGCACTGAAGCAGCGCTCCTTCTTCATCTCCTCCTCCGACGGCATCGTTTCCCCGATGGCCTGGTCCAGCAGTTTCAGAATCTCGTCCGGATCTTTTTCCCTGATCCAGGCAAGCTGGGCACGCTCCTGCAGAATATACTGTCTGTGCAGGGAGCCTTCTGCGGATTTTTCTTTTTCATACAAATCCAGTAAATTTTCCGCCTCGTCTAATTTCCCATGCAAGATGGCTTCCTGAATGTCCTGCCGTCGTTCATAAATCCTGTAGACGCTGAGAGGCATTACATATTCCAGCCGCTCCACGGATTTTCCCAGCCGTCCCATCAGACGGTCCAGCAGGAAGAAATCCGGTTCAAGTTCTTCCCGCTCTATGCGGGCATACCTGGAAACGGAGCAGAGTCCGCTGCATAAAAGGCCCTGCGAAAAACCGGCCTCTTTACGCAGGCGCCGCAAAAGACCTCCAAGCTCATTCTTTTTCATCAGAACCCCTCCAGCCGTCTCTGTTTCCGCAGCTGGTACCGTTTCTCTCCTGCCTCCCATTCGGCTTTTTCACTCTCAGTCTCTACGATGAGGCCGGGAACGGGGACGGCTTTGCCTTCTTCGTCGATGGCCACCATGACCACATAGGCCCGGTTGATGACGTGGCGCATGCCGTCCAGGGTCTCCACATAGGTGTCCACCCGGACTTCCATGGAGCTTCTGCCCACATGGGTAATTTTACCGATCAGAACAACGGTATCGTTCAGGAAAGCCGCTTTCTTAAAGTTCAGATTGTCGATGGAGGCCGTCGTGATCCGGCACTCGGAATGACGGGTCGCCACGATTCCTGCCAGCTCGTCGATCCACATGAGCAGCTGGCCACCGAAAAGCCGGCCGTAGCCATTGATGTGCCGGTGCATCAGAAGATAAGTCTGTTCTGTGAGGGAATCCTCCACTCGTTTCATTTTTTTCAAAGTAATCATCCTTTCTATTAAAAACTGATACTTGCCATATCAAAATTTTATGCTAAAATAGATAATAGTGCAAGCCTCCCGGTTTTTTGACAAAACAAGAGATAAGAAACCGGTATATGACAAAGGAGCTTTTATTATGTCTGTAAATTTTGAGTATTACAAGATTTTTTATTATGTCGCCAAATATAAAAGTATCACCCAGGCGGCGTCTCTGCTTTATTCCAGCCAGCCTTCCATTTCCCGGATGATCAAGATCCTGGAGCAGGAGCTGGGCTGTACGCTTTTCATCCGTACCCGGAAGGGCGTGGCTCTGACTCCGGAAGGGGAAGAACTTTTCGACCATGTGGCCCCTGCCTGTGAGGAGCTTTTCGTGGGGGAAGAACTGCTCTCCCGCTCTTACGGCCTTCAGGGTGATACGATCCGCATCGGCGCCAGCGAGACGGCTCTTCGCTGTTTTCTCTTTGATAATCTGGAGCTTTTCTATGCGGAGCATCCTGCCATCAAGCTGAAAATCTACAATCACACGGCCTCCGAGGCTCTGGAAAACCTGAAAAACGGTAACGTGGATCTGGCCGTTGTCTCCACACCGCTGGAACTCGTTCCTCCCATGCGGATGACCCGTCTCCTGCCGATTCAGGAAATCTGCATCTGCGGTCCCCGCTATCAGCATCTTCTGGACCATGCCATCGAGCTGGAAGAACTGGTACGCTATCCCCTTATCACTCTCGCCAAAGGAACCCGTACGCGGGCTTTTTATGAGAACTTTTTTGAGCGCCACGGCCAGATTCTGAATCCGGATATCGAGGTGGAAACCTCCGATCTCGTTCTTCCCGGCGTCCGCGCCAATCTGGGAATCGGCTTTATCCCGGAAACCTTCGCCCATGTGCCTCTGGAGCGCGAGGAAGTCTTCCAGCTGAAGCTGAAGGAAGACATACCGGAACGCTATGTCTGCCTCGTGGAAGATACCTCCAAGCAACCCGGGCTGGCTGCAAGGCTTCTGATCAAATATCTGACCACCCATGGCAGCAGTGATTCCTCAAATACCCCTTAATTGTCTTTTTCCGCACTGTTTTTACTATAACAGACTTTTTTCTTTTTTTCCATCCCCTCTCTGGTCAATCTTTTCCGAAAGTGCTACAATGGAGAAGATTGCCAAAACGAGAGGAGTGTTTTTGTGGATAATCTAATTTTCTGTCTGAATGCCACCATCCCTATTTTTCTTACCCTGCTTCTGGGTGCTTTTTTCCGAAAGGTCGGTCTTTTTACACCGGATTTTGTCAAGCAGGTAAACCGTTTCGTCTTCCAGGGCGCTCTCCCGGTGCTCCTTTTTCAGGATCTGGGGACCTCAGATTTTGCCGGGCTCTGGGATGGAAAATTTGTTCTGTTCTGTTTCCTGGCTACGTTTTTCAGTATCGTCATCAGCATTGTGATTTCCTTTTTCTTAAAGGACGGTTCCCTGAAAGGGGAATTTGTCCAGGCTTCCTATCGAAGCAGCGCCGCTCTTTTCGGCATTGCTTTCGTGGAAAATGTCTACGGAGACTCCGGTATGGCCCCGCTGATGATTCTCGGTACCGTTCCTCTTTACAATATCATTGCTGTGATTGTGCTTTCTTTCTTAAAGCCCGGCGTCAAGTCCATTGATCGTCCGCTGCTGAAGAAAACCATCTGGGGAATCCTCACCAATCCGATCATTCTGGGCATTGTGGCTGGTTCTCTCTGGTCTCTCTCCGGCCTTACCATGCCGCTTATCATGGAAAAGACCGTACATAACGTGGCTCTCCTGGCTACGCCTTTAGGTCTTATGGCCATGGGAGCTTCCTTCGATGGAAAAAAAGCCGTCGCAAGTCTCAAGCCCGCCATCCTGGCCAGTTTTAACAAGCTGGTGCTTTTCGCAGCCATCTTCCTGCCTCTGGCTGTTCTGCTGAAATTCCGCGGAAGTGAACTGCTCTCCATCCTCGTGATGCTGGGCTCTCCCACCACCATCAGCTGCTACATCATGGCCAAAAATATGGACCATGACGGAGCCCTCACCTCTAACACGGTCCTCATCACCACCCTGGCCAGCGCCTTTACCATGACGGGGTGGCTGTATGTGCTGAAGGTGGTGGGATTGATATAGAAAACAAACAAAAATCACATTTTTGCAATTTTACTTTTTTCAAAATGTCATTGACAAACATAAAAAAATCTACTATACTGAAATTGTAACGAATGCGACAATAATGCTGGAGAAAAACGAAAACCCCAGGAGTGTGCGAGACTCTTGGGGTTTTCTATGCTCTTTTATGTAAGGCGGCTTAGACCTTCAGGCTACTGCCTTTTCTTTCTGTCCAGCCATTTGCAGATATAATAGCTGACTATACCTGCCAGGACAGAAACTACGAAAGCAACAATAATTTCTACCATTTATCATCACCTCCTTTCTGCTGGAGGTTCGGCAGCTTTTATAGTATATCATATATACATTTGCAATTCTACTAATTACATTAAAATTCTTATCATATATTTTTGCTGTTTATAAAATTGCATATATGTTTGCACAAAAAAAGTACCGTGGCGATCAAACCACGGTACTTTTTTTATCTTAATTGTCAGTTCAGATTAGAATTTTCCCTGAGAAGCTGCCTCTTCGATGGATACAGCAACTGCAACGGTCATACCAACCATCGGGTTGTTACCAGCACCGATCAGACCCATCATCTCAACGTGAGCCGGAACGGAGGAGGAACCTGCGAACTGTGCATCGGAGTGCATACGGCCAAGAGTATCGGTCATACCATAAGAAGCCGGGCCTGCTGCCATGTTATCCGGATGCAGGGTACGTCCTGTACCACCGCCGGAAGCAACGGAGAAGTATTTCTTACCAGCTTCGATACGCTCTTTCTTGTAGGTACCTGCTACCGGATGCTGGAAACGGGTCGGGTTGGTGGAGTTTCCGGTGATGGAAACGTCAACGTTCTCTTTCCACATGATAGCAACGCCCTCACGAACGTCGTTAGCGCCGTAGCAGTTTACTTTTGCACGGGGACCATCAGAGTAAGCCTTGCGGAATACCTCTTTCAGCTCGCCGGTGTAGTAATCGTACTCAGTCTCAACATAGGTGAAACCGTTGATACGGGCGATGATCTGAGCAGCGTCTTTTCCAAGACCGTTCAGGATAACGCGGAGCGGTTTCTGACGTACACGGTTAGCTTTGGTAGCGATACCGATAGCGCCCTCTGCTGCTGCGAAGGACTCGTGGCCTGCCAGAAATGCGAAGCACTCGGTATCCTCCTCCAGAAGCATTTTACCAAGGTTACCATGTCCAAGACCTACTTTACGCTGGTCAGCAACGGAACCCGGGATACAGAAAGCCTGAAGGCCCTCTCCGATAGCTGCTGCAGCCTCGGAAGCCTTGCGGCAGTTCTTTTTGATAGCGATCGCTGCGCCTACGATGTATGCCCAGCATGCATTCTCAAAGCAGATCGGCTGAATGCCTTTGATCTGATCGTAAACGTTCAGACCGGCATCTTTGGTGATCTTCTCAGCCTCTTCGATAGAAGAGATGCCGTAGCTGTTCAGGACAGCGTTGATTTTATCAATACGTCTTTCATATGATTCAAATAAAGCCATGATCTATATTCCTCCTCGATTACTCTTTTCTCGGGTCAATGATTTTAACAGCATCTGCGATACGGCCATACTGACCTTTTGCTTTCTCGTAAGCAGTGTTGGGGTCATCGCCCTTTTTGATGAAGTCGGTCATTTTGCCGAGGTTTACAAACTGGTAACCGATGATGCAGCCCTCTTCGTCCAGGCCGATTCCGGTAACATAACCCTCTGCCATCTCCAGATAACGCGGGCCTTTTTTCAGAGTACCGTACATGGTACCAACCTGAGAACGAAGTCCTTTACCAAGGTCCTCAAGACCTGCTCCAACCGGAAGTCCTTCTTCGGAGAATGCACTCTGGGTACGTCCGTAAACGATCTGCAGGAAGAGCTCTCTCATAGCAGTATTGATAGCGTCACATACAAGGTCGGTGTTTAGCGCCTCCATAACGGTTCTTCCCGGAAGAACCTCAGCAGCCATTGCTGCGGAATGGGTCATACCGGAACATCCGATAGTCTCAACCAGAGCCTCCTGGATGATGCCCTCTTTAACGTTCAGAGTCAATTTGCATGCACCCTGCTGCGGAGCACACCAGCCGACACCGTGAGTCAGACCGGAAATGTCTTTGACATCTTTGGCTTTTACCCATTTTGCTTCTTCGGGGATGGGAGCTGCGCCGTGATTAACACCCTGTGCAACTGTACACATCTGTTCTACTTCCTGTGAATAAATCATTGTAAGACTCCTTTCAAGTTAAATACTTTACCAGCAGCGACAGCAAAACCTTGAGCAGTGGTTTCAGCTGCAGGCGATCCGCCCTGCTGCCTGTTCTATGTATGCCGGGTCAGATGAACCCACGCCATACCTGATTGTATTTTCTCATAAATCGTAGAAAAAATCCAGTATATTTTTCAACTTTTTTCACTGCTTTTTTCGTAAATTTGTCAGAAAAAGACTGCCCCCCGGCCAGGAGACAGTCTTCCTTCTCATTTCTTATCCGGCAGCTGGGCCAGAATGATGGCCGCAAACATGACCACGCAGCCCAAAAGTTCCCGTCCGGAGAGCTGCTGTTTTAAGAGCACCCAGCCCGCCAGCACGGAAATCACAGATTCCAGACTCAGAATCAGAGAAGCCACCGTGGGGTCCATATTCTTCTGGCCGATGACCTGCAGGGTATACCCGACTCCGCTGGAAAAAATGCCCGCGTAGAGAATGGGCAGCCAGGCAGAACAGATCGCCCCCAGCTCCGGCTTCTCAAAGAGAAACATGGGAATGGCGGACAACACGCCGCAGACCAGAAACTGGATGCAGGAAAGCTTTACCCCGTCCACCTTCGGCGAAAAATGATCGATGACCAGAATGTGGATGGCAAATACCAGCGCGCAGAGAAGCACCAGGGCATCTCCTTTTCCCAGGGAAAGCTTCTCCGTCATGCAGAGAAGATAAAGACCAGCCACCGCCAGAAACACGCTGATCCAGACCTTTATGCCCGCTCTTCTTTTCAGGAAAATTCCCAGGATTGGCACCAGCACAATGTACATGGCCGTGATAAAACCGGCCTTTCCGACGGTGGTATAGTTGATTCCGATCTGCTGGAGGTTGCTGGCGATACAGAGAACAGTTCCGCAGAGGATTCCGCCAATGAGCAGAGTCTTCGGGTTCTCCTCTATTTTCTTCTCTTTCGGTTCTCTCTTGCCCAGGAAAAAAATGCAAGGCAGTAAAGTCAGGCCTCCGATGACATTTCGTACCGCATTAAAAGTAAACGGCTCCACAGAATAATCCTTAGCCTTACTCTGGGCCACAAAAGCCACGCCCCAGATAAAAGCCGCCAGAAATAAAAGCAGGGGGCTCTTGATGTCTGTCTTTTTCATTTTTAGTCTCTCCTCGTGTCAGATCTCGTCCCTCGTAATATTTTTCAGCCACTTCATACTGCGGTAATGCTTGATAACCCAGGGCCATTTCACAAACTCATCGGTGCAGAGCAGGAAATAAACAACCATGGGCGGAAGCTTCAGCACGAAAGCCGCGAAGAAGCCCAGAGGCACGGCGTAAACCCACATATCGATGATGTCGCAGATAAAACCGAACCGGCTGTCGCCGCCCGCCCGGAAAACTCCGGCGATCAGCGTCGTATTCACAGCTCCGCCCATGATGTAGTACACATTGATGAGAAGCATGATTTTCAGATAACCCATAGCCGTCTCGTTGAAGGTGGCAAAATGGATCACAAAGGGCGATACGATAAGGATGATCACACCGCCGATGATTCCGGTGAACACCGTCAGCTTCAGCGTCTTTCTGGCATCTTCCTTGGCCTCCTCGATCTCGTTGGCGCCGATTCTCTTACCGATGTAGATGCCGCCTGCGCTGGCGATGGCAAAGCAGAATACCGTACTGAAGTTACGCACAACCACAACCAGGGAGTTGGCAGCCACCACGTCGCTTCCCATATGGCCCATGATGACGGAATACATGGAAAAAGCCACGCTCCAGATCACGTCATTTCCCAGGGCCGGCAGAGAGAGCCGCACAAAATCCTTCAAAAGAACGCCGCTCTTCTCAAACATCAGTCGGAACTGAAGCTTCACATCCTTGGAAAAAGCGGAAACCACCAGGCTGGCAATCAGCTGCACTGCACGGGAGGTGGAGGTTGCAAGAGCCACTCCTCTGATGCCCATTTTCGGAGCGCCAAAAAGGCCGAAAACGAAAACGGCATTCAGAATGATATTCAAAAGCAGTGCCGTCACGTTCAGAAGCATACTGATCCGCACGCGCTCAATACTTCTCAGGACGGAAAGGTAGATCTCAGAGACACCCCAGCACAGGTAACTGATACTGATGATCCGAAGGTACTGTCCTCCCAGGCAGATCAGCTCCTGATCCTCAGTAAAAAGCCTCATCATGGTCTCCGGTATAGCCGCCGCAGGTACCGCAAAGAGAATGGAAAAGCCCAGAGCAAAGCGAAGGGCGATACCCTCCACTTTCGCGATGGCCCGAAGGTCTTTCTTTCCCCAGTACTGAGCGCAGAGCATGGTGGAGCCTGTACCCAGACCGTAAAAGATCATATAGAGCACGTTGGTGTACTGAACCGCCAGGGAAGAGGCGGACACGGCGGACTGGCCCACCGAGTTCAGCATGATGACGTCTGCCGAGCTTACGGCGGCACTGAAAAGGTTCTGAATGATGATTGGAATGGCCAGGGCGAGAATTGCTTTGTAACTTTCCCACCCGTTCTTTTGTCTGATTCTTGTACTCATGATAATTCTGTCATCCTTCTATTGTGTTATAAAATTGAAATATTTCAGATCCGGTGAATGATATTCCGCGGACAGGCCTCGATGCAGGCTCCGCAGCCCGTACATTTCTCCGGATCGATGTGCGCCAGGCTCTCTTCCACCCGGATCGCACTCTGCGAGCAGGTCCGCTCGCATTTCTTACAGCCGATACAGCCGGCCTCGCAGGCTGCCATGACGGCTTTTCCTTTTTCCCTTGAGGAACAGACGACGGCTGTTTTCTGCTCATAGGAAATCATCTCGATGAGATGCTTCGGACAGTGAAGAGCACACTGGCCGCAGCCCCGGCATTTCTCCCGATCTACCACTGCCACGCCGTCGATGACCTGAATAGCCCCGAAAGCACAGGCCTTCACGCAGTTTCCAAAGCCTAAGCAGCCACCGTGACAGGCCTTCGGGCCGCCGGAGGGAACAAAGGCCAGCATCTCGCAGTCTTTGACTCCGCAGTAATCGTAATTTTGTTTTGACTTCCCGCAGGTACCTGCACAACGGACGAAAGCCGTCATCCGCTTTGTCTTTTCCACCTCTTTTCCCAGGATCTCCGCGATCTTTGCCGCGGCGGCATCTCCGCCGACCGGGCAGGCATTTACCGGAGCTTCCCCGGAAGCGATAGCACCAGCACAGGCGTCACAGCCCGCGAAACCGCAGCCGCCGCAGTTATTTCCAGGCAGAGCTTCCCGCACTGCCGCCTTTTTCTCATCCACTTCCACATGGAAAAACCGGTCGGAAAACCCGAGAAACAGGCCGAGAAGAAGTCCCGTTCCTCCTACCAGAGCCGTTGCAATGATAATTCCAGACATTTCTTCTCCCCCTTCCTATTTAAGCCCTGAAAAGCCGAAAAATGCAATGGCCATCAGGCAGGCTGTCAGAAGCACGATGGGCGTACCCTTGAAGGACTCCGGAATATCGTTGTCCTCGATTTTTTCCCGGATACCAGCCATGAGCACGATGGCAATGAAGAAACCGGCCGCCGTGGCAAAGCCGTAAACCACGCCTTCGAGAATGCTGTAATTTCTCTGAACGTTGATCAGAGCCACGCCGAGAACGGCACAATTGGTGGTGATCAGGGGCAGGTAGACGCCCAGGGCTTCATAGAGGGCATGGCTGTATTTTTTCAGCGCCATCTCCACGAACTGGACCAGAGCCGCAATAATCAGGATAAAAACAATCGTCTGGAGATACTCCACGTTCAACGGCACCAGAATAAAACGGTAAAGAACTCCCGTAATTAAGGAAGAAAGAGTGATGACAAAGACGACTGCCGCTCCCATTCCTGCGGCCGTGCCTGTCTTTTTCGACACGCCTAAGAAGGCGCAGATTCCGAGGAACTGACTCAGCACTACGTTGTTGATAAAGGCGGCTCCCACGCCGATCATAAACAGTTCTTTCATGCGTTTTTCCCTCCTTTGCAGCTTTCCTGACAGGAAGCACATTCGCCGGTGCAGCCGCTTCCGATCTTCGTCTCGATGCCTTTTTTCTCAAGGGAACGTTTTACCCGGTTCTGAAGGGCCACCAGAAGGGTGAGCACCAGAAAAGCGCCGGGAGCCAGGATAAAGATCGTGACCGGCTCGTAGGCGGAGGGCATCACCTGAAAGCCAAAAATCTTACCGGAACCGATGAGCTCCCGAACGATACCGATAGCAGTGAGACCCACGGTAAAGCCAAGTCCCATGCCCAGTCCGTCAAAAAAGGAGGGAATTACAGGATTTTTCGAAGCGTAGGCCTCTGCTCTGCCCAGGATGATGCAGTTTACGACGATCAGCGGGATATAGATACCGAGAGAATCGTAAAGGTTCGGCAGATACGCCTGGAGAAGAAACTGAACGATCGTCACGAAGGAGGCCACAATCACGATGTAGGCCGGCATCCGGACGCCGTCGGGAATCACTTTCCGAAGGGCTGAGATCATCACGTTGGAAAGGGCCAGAATCACCATTGTGGTGAGGCCCATGCCGATACCGTTCACAGCAAGCGTCGTCACCGCCAGGGTGGGACACATGCCCAGCATCAGCACAAAGGTGGGATTTTCTTTTACAAGGCCGTTATACAGCCGTTCTGCTGCTTTATTCATGGATCACGCCTCCTTTCACAAGACCCTCGCTGAAATAAGCGAGCCCCGCATTGACGCCGTTTGTCATGGCCCGGGTCGTAATGGTCGCCCCGCTGATGGCATCGATCTCGTCATCAGCCGTCGCTCCCGTCTTTGTGTAGGAAAAATTCTCCACCTTTCGTCCGGCAAACTGGCCGTAGAAGCTCTCCTCCGTGGCCCGCATGCCGAGACCGGCAGTCTCGCTGATGGAAAGGATCTTGATTCCGTTCACGGTACCGTCCTTTAAGATTCCCATGGAAAAAGAGATATTTCCGCCGTAGCCTTCCGTGCTAGTAAGATTCAGAACAGCGCCAAGTACCTCGCCTTTTTCATCCTCTGCCAGGGACACCTCGTCTACCTTGTCCGCGGAGAAGCCGGCGGACGCGAGAAGCTCCAAAGCTGCCTCCGCATCAAAATCCGTCCAGGCCTCAAAGCTTTCCGCCTCGGGAAAAACGGCCTTGCAGGCTTCTTCCTTCGTCTTTTTCTCCTGGGCCTCGATCGGTTCCTTCGTAATCTCATGGACAGCGCCGAGAGCCAGGCCAGCCGTCAGCGTGATCGCCATAAGGATCAGTGCGTTTTTTATGATCTCCTTCATGCCTTTTTCCCCCTTTTCCAGAATGGCTCTCTTCCGAAAGCGGTGGGCTCCGTCACTTTCTCAATGACAGGCACCAGAAGGTTTCCGATGATAATCGCATAGGAAACGCCCTCCGCCGCGCTTCCGAGATACCGGAAAATGGCCGTCAGAATGCCAAGGGCGATGCCGTAAACGATCTGTCCGCTTTTTGTAATTGGAGAAGTCACATAATCCGTCGCCATAAAGAAGGCTCCGAGCATCAGGCCGCCTCCGCAGAGCTCTGCGAGAAGAAAGCCAAAGTCCAGGCCGTGACCGCCAAAAAGCAGGGTACAGACGGCAAAGGACAGGATGTAGGAACCCGGAATCCGAAGGTCGATGACCTCAAACCAGAGAAGCACAATGGCTCCGATAAGAATAGCGATCACAGAAGTCTCGCCGATGGTTCCCGCCGTCTTTCCAAGAAACATATCCAGAACCTGTACAGATTCTCCTGCCTTCAAAGCTGCCAGAGGGGTGGCGCTTGAAACTCCATCCCAGGTGAAATCCGTCATTCTTCCCGCAAAGGAAATCAGAAGAAAGCATCTTCCTGCCAGAGCCGGGTTCATAAAGTTCTGCCCCAGGCCGCCGAAAAGCTGTTTGACAAAAAGGATCGCAAACACGTTTCCGATGACCGGCAGCCAGAGGGGCACCGTCGAGGGCAGGTTCAGTCCCAGAAGAAGACCCGTCACCGCTGCGCTGAAATCGCCGATGGTGATTTTTTTGTGCATCAGTTTCTCATAAAGATACTCCGTCAGGACCGCCGACGCCACAGAAACTGCCAGAACTGCCAGGGAACGGAGGCCAAAATTCACGACTCCGAAAAAGGCAGAGGGCAAAAGGGCAATCAGCACCAGGAGCATGATGTTGTCTGTTTTCATCCTCGCACGCACATGGGGATTGGAGGACACTTTTAATAACTCACTCATTTTTCTTCCTCCTATTTCTTTTTCTTCTTTCCGAGAACGATTTTTCGCATGGATTTGATGTACTGGGTCAGCGGTCTTCTCGCCGGACAGACGTAGCTGCAGCAGCCGCACTCGCAGCACTCGAGACCGTTATGCTGCTCGAACCACTCATCCCGGTGATGAACGGAAGCATCCGCAAGCCTCGAGGGAACCAGCTGCTCCGGACAGGCCTCCACACAGCGGCCGCAGTTGATGCAGGCCGTCTCCTCATAGCGGGAAACCTCATCCTTCGTCATACAGAGAAGGGCAGAGGAGGTTTTCGTCACCGGCACGTCCAGACTGTAGAGTCCAAAGCCCATCATCGGGCCGCCGGAAATGATCTTCTCCGGCTCCGTGGTAAAACCGCCGGCCGCCTCCAGAAGTTCGCGGTAGCAGGTTCCCGTACAGACGGAAAAGTTTCTTGGATTCTGGACCGCATCCCCCGTCACCGTCACAATCCGGTGCATCAGAGGCCGCCCCTGAACCACCGCCCGGTAAAGAGAAACCACGGTATCGCAGTTATCCACCACACATCCTAAGTCCGCGGGAAGCATGGAGGAATTGAGTTTTCTTCCGGTCACAGCATAGATCAGCATCCGTTCTGCTCCCTGAGGATACTTTGTTTTCAGCGGAACCACCTGAATGTTTGAATCTTTGGCCGCCTCTTCCAGATACTCGATGGCATCTTTCTTGTTGTCCTCCACGGCGATCACGCCTTTAGCCTGTGGGAAAATCTGAAGCAAAACTTTCATGCCGCCCACCAGAAGCTCGGGATTTTCGATCATCCTTCGATAATCGGAAGTCAGATAGGGTTCACATTCCGCGCAGTTGGCGATGACATAGTCAATCTTCTCCGGTTCCTTCGGTGAAAGCTTCACATGGGTGGGGAAACCTGCGCCGCCCATTCCCACAATACCGGCTTCTTTTACGATCTCCAGAATCTCTTTCGGCGTCATCTGTTCCAGCGGTTTCCGCTCCGGCCAGACGATCTCCTCATATTTGCCGTCATTTTCGATGACAATACAGTCCGCCAGATTTCCAGTGACTGTGAGATGTTTCTCAACGCCTTTCACGGTTCCTGATACTGACGCATGAATGGGCGCAGAGACAAAACCCCCGGCCTCCGCAATCTTCTGGCCCACCAGCACATGCTCGCCTTTTTCCACAATGGGCACCGCCGGCGCTCCGATGTGCTGGGACAAGGGATAGACCAGGTCTCCTTTGGGAAGGATGCTGCTGATGGCCTTGTCCTTTGACAGTTCTTTGCCATCATAGGGGTGAATGCCCCCTTTGAAGGTATGTCCAAACATTCTTTTTCCCTCCTCCTTTTATTCTTTTTTAAAATGTGCGATAATCATAACCTTCAGTAGCCACTATCCCGCGAGGTGTTTTGGCATGAATATGGCAAAATCCCGAGAGTTGCACGCAAAAATCCCCTCGCCGAAAATATTGAACAGTTACGAAGAATCTTTCAAACCGCCACACAGAATTTATGGTATACTTACAGGCAGGGCCACTTGCCCGCCAAACATGTATTACAAAGGAGTTTTCTATGATCCTTCAGAATTTTACTTTTCCAAGAGCCATCGCGCTCCTGGATGAAATCCCATACCCGCCGGAAAAGATCGCCTTTCTGGATCTTGAAACCAAAGCCTACGGCCGGAAAAACAGCCACATCCTCTATCTGGGCCTGATCTTTCTGGAAAATAGCACCTGGCAGGTCCGCCAGTGGCTGCCCGAAGAGCCCGAGGAAGAAAAAACCATGCTTCAGGAAGTGCTCTCTCTTCTTCCGTGCTTTTCCTGTCTCATCCATTATAATGGAAACAGCTTCGACCTCCCTGTTCTCACCAAACGCTGCAGCGCCCTAAATCTTCCTCTGGACCTTTCCCAGATGGAAAGTGTGGATCTCTACCGGGCTTTCGCTCCCTTAAAGAAGCTTCTCGGCTTTCCGCATCTGGACCAGCGCTCCCTGGAAAACTTCCTCGGGCTGGAACGGACCGGCATTTTCATCAACGACCTGCTCCAGCTTCCCGGTCTTCTCCCACTCTTTTCCTATCTCGCCCTTCTGGAGGGCGGTTTCAGCGTTACCAGTGCTTCCCTCAAGGGCGGCGACTCCGAAGAACCCGCCCTCTCCATCCAGGCAGAGCTTCTGAAACCCGTTCCAAAGCCTTTCTCCCTCCATCTTCCCACAGGCTATCTCTCCTGTGAGGAAAAGGAATTCGGCTTTCTGATGTACGGAATCCGGGATACCCTCAAATATTTCTATCCGGATTACCAGAATTATTACTATCTTCCGGAAGAAGATATGGTTATCCACAAAAGCATAGCGGACTCCGTGGATCCGTCCTACCGGAAAAAGGCCACAAAAAACACCTGTTATACAAAAAAAGCAGGAATCTTTCTTCCCCAGAGTTCCCCCTGGTTCCATCCGGCCTTCTATCGGGACCGAAAAGATAAAACCTGCTATCTTCTCATGGATGACAGACTGCTCCAGCAGCCGCAGCTGCTTCATGACTGCGTCTTTCATTCCCTAGTATAACGTTTCGAAAATAACTGAACCATTCACGCAGGATGCAGATTCGAGTGTGCTGTTGAAAAAACGCAGGCGTAGCGGGCTACGCTGAGGCTTTTTCAACTGTGCAATCGGAT
>ERZ824488.554-NODE-554-length-47726-cov-5.287135_pt1 | contig 47726 bp, 33 predicted proteins | sample MGYA00519936_ERZ824488 | MGnify/ENA primary metagenome ERZ824488 (study PRJEB31778, sample SAMEA3449153) | human gut metagenome | biome: human gut; feature: human-associated habitat; material: faeces | place: United Kingdom | collected 2010/2012 ... | reverse complement strand
GCCTTCCTCGGCGGCCCGCTGCAGTACCTCTCCGAGCTGCGCCACCGCTTCTACGTCACGCTCAACCTGGACGAGGAGCACATCATCGTCCCGGAGAACGCTCACCTCTTCGTGGCCACCGGCGCCGCCCTTGCCGGCGAGTCCGACAAGTACATCGCCTTCGCCGAGGCCATCCGCATGCTCGAGGACCTCAAGGACACCCAGGGCTCCGAGGTCGCGCGCCTGGACCCGCTCTTCTCCTGCGATGAGGACTACCAGGAGTTCAAGGCCCGCCATGACCAGCAGGTGGTTCCCAAGGGAGACCTGACCAGCTACCACGGCCGCGTCTTCATCGGCATTGACGCCGGCTCCACCACCATGAAGGCGGCTGTCGTCGGCGAGGACGGCGAGCTTCTCTACACCTGGTATGGCAACAACAACGGCGACATCCTGGGCACCGCCCGCACCATCACGGACGACATCTACGACAAGATGCCCGCGGACTGCACCATCGGCCACGTGACCACCACCGGCTACGGCGAGCAGATCCTCATCGAGGCCCTGCGCGCCGACTCCGGAGAGATCGAGACCGTCGCGCACCTGCGCGGCGCCAAGGCCTTCATCCCCGACGTGGAGTTCATCCTGGACATCGGCGGCCAGGACATGAAGTGCCTGCAGGTCAAGGACGGCGTCATCGAGCACATCATGCTCAACGAGGCCTGCTCCTCCGGCTGCGGCTCCTTCATCGAGAGCTTTGCCGTCTCCATGAACATGAGCGTCCAGGAGTTCGCTCAGGCGGCCGTGCACGCCACCGCCCCTGTGGACCTTGGCTCCCGCTGCACCGTCTTCATGAACTCCCGCGTCAAGCAGGCCCAGAAGGAGGGCGCGACCATCGGTGACGTGGCCGCCGGCCTCTCCTACTCCGTCATCAAGAACGCCCTGTTCAAGGTCATCAAGCTGCGTGACTTTGACGAGATCGGCAAGTACTGCGTCGTCCAGGGCGGCACCTTCATGAGCGACGCCACCCTGCGTGCCTTCGAGCTTCTCACCGGTCGTGACGTCATCCGTCCGGACGTGGCCGGCTGCATGGGCGCCTACGGCGCGGCCCTCCTGGCCCGCGACCGCGCCGGCAAGGATGGCACCTCCGGCCTGCTCTCTCGCGAGAAGATTGACAACCTGCAGGTCAAGCACACCAACGTCCACTGCGGCCGCTGCTCCAACAACTGCCTGCTCACCATCAACGACTTTGGCGAGGGGCACCGCTTCATCACGGGCAACCGCTGCGAGAAGGGCGCGGGTGGCGGCAAGCGCTCCAAGAATGATGCCCCCAACCTGTTTGAGTACAAGAACAAGCTGCTCTTTGACCGCCCGGTGCTCTCCGAGGAGGAGGCCACCCGCGGCACCGTCGGCATCCCGCGCGCGCTCAACATGTACGAGAACTACCCGTTCTGGCACGCGTTCTTCACCAAGCTGGGCTTCCGCGTCGTTCTCTCTGACCAGACCAACGGCAAGACCTACGAGGCCGGCATCGAGTCCATGCCCTCCGAGTCCGTCTGCTACCCGGCCAAGCTCAGCCACGGCCACATCATGAACCTCATCGCCAAGGACCCGGACTTCATCTGGATGCCCTGCATCCGCTGGGAGCGCAAGGAAGACGAGGGGGCTACCAACCACTACAACTGCCCCATCGTCATGAGCTATCCGCAGGCCCTGGAGCTCAACGTCGACGAGCTTGGCGAGGGCACCAAGGTCGAGTTCCTCGACCCGTTCATTCCGTACGACAAGAAGAGCGAGCTCAAGCGCCGCCTCTACGAGCTGATCAGTGAGCAGCGCGAGAAGGACGCCGCCGAGGGCCGCGGTCGCGTGCATGGTGCCCACATCACCCGCGCCGAGATCGACGAGGCCGTCAACGCCGCTTGGCAGGCTGACGTGGACTTCCACAACGCCATGCGCCGCAAGGGCGACGAGGCCCTGAGGTGGATCGAGGAGCACGACGCCCACGGCATCGTGCTGGCCGGCCGCCCCTACCACAACGACCCCGAGATCAACCACGCCATCCCCGAGCTGGTGCACTCCTTCGGCTTTGCCGTCCTCACCGAGGACTCTGTGGCCCACAAGATGCACCCCGAGCGCCCCATCCGCGTCGTCGACCAGTGGATGTTCCACTCGCGCCTCTACCGCGCGGCGCGCTTCGTGGCCACCCGCAATGACCTGGACCTCATCCAGCTCTTCTCGTTTGGTTGCGGTCTTGATGCCCTGACCACCGACGAGGTGCAAGAGATTCTGGAGGCCTCCGGCAAGATCTACACCATGCTCAAGGTCGACCAGGTGAGCAACCTCGGCGCCGCCCGCATTCGCATTCGCTCCCTCATGGCCGCCCTCAAGGAGCAGCGCGAGGAGCTGGAGCGTAAGAGCACTGCCGGCCAGATCTGCGAGGTCGCGCCCGAGGGCGTGGTTACCGCCGACGGTACCCCCGAGCGCGCTCGCAAGGACGAGCCCGGCCGCGTGCCCGTCTACCGCGAGTCCGCCTCCGCCGCCTTCAAGAAGGTGCGCTACACCAAGGAGATGCAGGACGCCGGCTACACCATCCTGGCGCCGCAGATGAGCCCCATCCACTTCGAGCTGGTGGAGGAGCTGCTCAAGAACGAGGGCTTCAACGCCGTGCTGCTGCCCTCCGTTGACCAGGGCGCCGTCGACATGGGCTTGAAGTACGTCAACAACGACATCTGCTACCCGTCCATCCTGGTCACCGGCCAGATCATGGAGGCCGTGCTCTCCGGCAAGTACGACCTCAGCCGCACCGCCGTGCTCATCACCCAGACGGGCGGCGGCTGCCGAGCCACCAACTACATCGCCCTCATCCGCAAGGCGCTCAAGGACTCCGGCCACCCCGAGGTGCCCGTGATCAGCCTCACCGCCGCCTCCGGCCTGGACGAGGACAACCCCGGCTTCAACATCTTCAAGCCCGAGCTTTTGGTCAAGGCCCTGTACGCCCTTCTCTACGGCGACCTCATCATGCAGCTGCTTTACCGCGTGCGCCCCTACGAGGCCGAGGCCGGCTCTGCCGACGCCCTCTACGACCGCATGATGGCCGAGGCCAAGGGCGTTCTGCTGAGCGCTTCTCGCCGCTCGTTCTACGGGCTGTGCCAGCGCACGGTCGACGCCTTTGAGGCGCTGCCGCTGGTCAACGACCGCTCCAAGCCGCGCGTGGGCGTGGTCGGCGAGATCCTGGTCAAGTTCCACCCCACGGCCAACAACCAGGTGGTCCGCGTCATCGAGCAGGAGGGTTGCGAGGCCAACGTGCCCGGCCTGGTGGACTTCTTCCTGTTTGGCATGACCAATGCCGTCAACATGAAGGACGAGCTGGGCACCAAGGCCACCAGCCGCTTTACGCACAAGGCGGGCATCAAGCTCATCGAGGGCTTCCGCGAGCCCATCAACAAGATGCTGGAGGCCTCCACGCGCTTTGAGCCGTACCCCAGCGTCTGGGAACTTGCCGAGAAGGCCGGCCAGGTGCTCTCCCTGTGCAACACCATGGGCGAGGGCTGGTTGCTGACGGCCGAGATGTGCGACCTCATCGAGACCGGCACGCCCAACATCGTGTGCTGCTCGCCGTTTGCGTGCCTGCCCAACCACGTGGTGGGCAAGGCCGTCATCAAGCGCCTGCGCGAGATGCACCCCGAGAGCAACATCGTGGCCGTTGACTACGACCCGGGCGCGTCCGAGGTCAACCAGCTCAATCGCATCAAGCTCATGATCTCCGTCGCCAAGGAGAACTACCGCAACAACCGCGGTGAGGGCTTCAAGCTGGAGGGAGACCCCGAGGGCGGCGACGACTTCGGCCTGCCGCTGACGCCCGAGCAGCGCGAGCACCTGGCGGACATCAAGGTCCGCGCCGCCGTGGACTAGAGCTGACATCTAGCTTACTCGCCAACGCAAAAGCCGCCCAATGTGTGTCAACCCTGGACCACATTGGGCGGCTTTTCTGCGTTCTGTGGCTCTTGAGCTGCGACGGCAACGCGAAAGGCGGCCTCGGCACCGCCGCTGTGCGCGGAACTGCCCTTCGTGTGAGTCTTTTGGGTTGCGGTGTGCAGAAGTGGCCTTCGTGTGAGCCTGTTTTCGTCACTTGGACGGCATATCAATAATCCAATGTATATGCCTTATGGGAAACCGCAGGTAGATAGGCTGGGTGCTTCGAGCGTCTGCATAAAAGCGTCGGGTCTCCGCCGGCTCTCCCAGAAACGGACTCACACGAAGGCCACTTCTGCACAACCGTTGGCAAATTGCTCACACGAAGGTGACTTCTGTGCAGGGTTTGGCGCCTTTCGACCTCCCGGGTCGTTCGAGGCACCTGCAAGTTAGCCATTCTGCCTCATAACTACAGCATGACCCACGGGAGCTGGGACTCGGGCATGAGCACGCCCAGAAGCACGATGAGCGTAAGGGCGATGATGGCTCCCAGAACGAATTGCGCTATTACCAGTCGCGTGTTTCTGCCTGCCGTCACCTTAAGCAGGCCCTGCTCGGAACCCTCGGCAGCCTCGATGGCGTCGCGAAACGCCGCTGCGCGACGCGCGTTGGGCGTCCGACGCATGAAAGCCAGCGCGGCAAATCCAACAACCAGAAGCACCTCGGTCACGCGGGACGCGGTGCCCACAAGGTCGGCGTCCACGTGCTGAATCCCCACGAGGGCACCGGCGCAGATGACCAGAAGTACGGACAGCCCGGCCATGATGACGGTCTCCTGCGTCTCGGTTCCGTCGATGACCTTGAGCATGAGCTCACGATCTTCGTTTACCAAATCGGAGATGCGTACCTTGAACGCTCGCGCCAAGAGCAGCAGGTGCTCCTGGTCGGGGTACTGGGCGCCCTCCTCCCAGGCGGCAATCACATCGGGGGAAACCCCAATCTTCTTGGCGAGCTTCTCGCGAGAGAGGCCCTTTTTGGCACGGAGCTCGCAAACAATCTCAGAGAAACGCATGGCAACCTCCTGGTACCAACTCTGGCCTGCGGAAACGCATGACAAAAGACGTCTTCGACGAGAAAATTCTAGTTCAACGGCGCCCAATGTTGGTGCAAATGTGTTGAAGAAGTGAAGAAATGGTCTTTGAAATCACTTCTATATCCAAAAGAAACTAAGAAATATGCAAAAGAAATCGCGTAACGGTTGGAATGTCAATGGTTCAGCTACGCCGATTCTGCCCCTCGCAAAGATAAAAGCAGTCAGAAAGATAAACAACCAGCTCAAGGTTTACAGCGTATATCCCTCAGTTATGGTCGTTTAATCAGCAAATGACAGTAAAACAATCGCAGATACCAATGCATACCCGCCCCTGAAAGAATATGTAGAAATAGTGTGCAAACCATCAATTTGAAATGAAGGAATATGCAAGCTACTATCGCGATGTCATAAGAGGGGACAAGATCCCGACGTGCCCGGGGCACCACCCGCGCCCGTTTCAAGACGTGCAATTTGGAGGCATGCATGAGCGAGCTCATTCTTCCCAAGGTGACGGTCATCCTGCGCGGCTATGAGACCAAGCAGGTCCTGTCCGTGGTGGAGCAGCTGGTTGGCACCAAGGTCAACTCCGTCGAGATCGCCAGCAACTCCCCGCACGTGGCCGAGAGCATTGCTGCCGCCAAGAAGGAGTTCGGCGCTGACGTCCACGTGGGCGCCGGCACCGTCACCACCGTCGAGCGCGCCAAGGCCGCCATCGCTGCCGGCGCCGAGTTCATGCTCTCTCCCATCATGTTCAGCGACGAGATCTTTGCCGAGGCCAAGGCCGCCGGCGTCATCACCGTCCCGTCCGCCTTCAGCCCCTCAGAGATTCAGCTCATGATCGACAAGGGCGCCGACATCGTCAAGGTCTTCCCGGCTGGCCAGCTTGGCCCCGACTACATCAAGGCGGTCCAGGCCCCGCTTGGCAAGCTGCCGCTCATGGTCGTCGGTGGCGTCAACGCCAACAACGTGCAGTCCTACTTCGACAAGGGCGCCACGTATGCCGGCATCGGCTCGGGCATTTTCGACCCTGCCGACATCGAGGAGTGCAACTCCGCCAACCTCGCGGCTTCTATCAAGAACCTCGAGGACAAGGTCAACTGGTAGTCACGCCGTACGCCCAAGGTGGGCGCGGCAGATCAAAGAAGGAGAGATAACGTGGCAGATCTGGCTTTCAACAGCTCCCTGGTCACCATCATCGACGAGGAGGGCCTCACCTGCGAGCAGGTTGAGCGCCGTATCGCCGGCATCCTAACCGAGCAGGGCTACGCCAAGGACACCTACGTCCAAGCCATCGTTGACCGCGAGGCCAACTTCCCCACGGCCCTGGACATGAGCGGGCTCAACGTCGCCATCCCGCACTGCGACGTCGCCAACGTCAACAAGGCCGCTTTCTGCATGGCCGTTCTCAAGCACCCCGTCGACTGGCACAAGATGGACGATCCCGACGACACCTGCAAAGTCTCCGTCGTGGTCATGCTCGCCCTCACCGAGGCCCACGCCCACCTCGAGATGCTCCAGAAGGTCATTGCCTTCGTGCAGGACCAGGAGCTCGTGGCCAAGGTCATCGAGGCCAACACCGCTGACGAGGCCTTCGCTCTTGTTGAGCCCCACCTCTGCTAGCAAATGAGACGAGGGGATAGGCCCCTCGTCTCATCTAGATAAGCCAGACAAGGAAAGGAACCAAAATGGCTAAGAAGCGCGTCATCATCGCATGCGGCAACGGCGTTGCCACCTCCACCGTCGTGGCCTCCAAGGTCAAGGACTACTGCGCCGCCAACGGCGTCTCCATCGAGGTCACCCAGTGCCGCATGATTGAGCTCCACGACAAGGCCGACGACTACGACCTCGTCGTCACCACGGGCAAGTTCTCCGACCCCGACATCAAGACCCCCTGCATCATGGCCATCTCCCTGCTCACCGGCATCAACGAGGAGCCCACGCTCCAGAAGATCGTCGCTGCCCTCCAGGACTAGCACGGCAATTTGGCGAGAAGCGCGTGCTTCTCGATGCACTTCTCGCCTGGCAATTTGAACGGTTCCACACGTAAGAAGGGAAGTACATGGACGTCCTCCTCAGCGCGTTCAAGGCGCTTATCGACGCTGGCTCCTACGTCATGCTGCCGATCATCATCACCATCATTGGCCTGATCTTCCGTCTGCCCCTCTCCAAGGCATTCAAGAGCGGCATCACCATTACCTGCGGCTTCGTGGGCATCAACCTGCTGGTCAACCTTCTGAAGTCCGCCGTCTCCCCGGCTGCCTCCGCCATGGTCACCAACTTTGGTCTGAACCTCGACGTCACTGACGTGGGCTGGGGCGCCATCTCGTCCATCACCTGGGCTTCCCCGATCGTCGCCTTCCTGGTCTTTGAGATTCTTGGCATCAACATCCTCATGCTCGTCCTCAAGGCCACCAAGACCATGGACGTCGACATCTGGAACTACCACCACATGATGATCGCCGGCATCCTGGTCTTCTATGTCACCGAGAACATTGTCTGGGCCCTCATCGCCACTGCCATGACCGCCATCATGACCCTGAAGTTCGCTGACTGGACCGCCCCGCTCATCGAGCACTTCTTTGGCATCCCCGACGTGACGCTGCCTACCATCTCCTACACGTCCTCCATCATCGTCGCTGCCCCGCTTAACTGGGTCATCGACCGCATCCCGGGCCTCAACAAGCTGAACTTCTCCATCAAGTCCGTCCAGAAGTACCTCGGCGTCTTTGGCGACCCCATGATGCTGGGCCTCATCCTCGGCATCGCCATGGGCGGCCTTGCCCTGTTCCCCGTGGACAAGGCGTTCCTCACCGGCGTCAACGTCGCTGCCGTCATGGTTCTCATGCCCAAGATGACCGCCATGTTCGTCGAGGGCCTCATACCCATCTCCGCCGCCGCCCAGAAGCTCACCTCCGAGAAGTTCGGTGGCAACGGCCTGTCCATCGGCCTTGACGCTGCCGTCGTCGTCGGCAACCCCGAGGTCATCACTACCGCCCTCATCATGATTCCCGTGACCATTCTCATGGCCTTCATCCTGCCGGGCAACCGCATGATGCCGCTTGCCGACCTCGCCGTCGTCACCTTCCGCGTGGCCCTCGTCGTCGCCCTCTGCCGCGGCAACGTCTTCCGCTCCATCCTGATCTCCATCCCGGTCATGGCCGCCATCCTGTATGCCGGCACCTTTGCCGCCCCGTACCTCACCGGTCTCGCCCAGAGCACCGGCCTGTCCTTCGACGGCCAGATTGCCTGCATGGCTGGCCCGTCCCTGACCCAGACCGCCATTGTCTTCTGGAGCTGCATCTCCCAGAACGCTGTCATCGTGGTCCCCGTGGTCATCGTGATCTTCGCCGCCGTCTGGTTCCTCGTCGAGAAGAAGATCGGCATGGAGAAGATCGAGGCCTACGCCGCCGAGTACGACGAGATGTAGTTCTCGCCGCGAGCGTCATCTGATTCAACCGGGGCGGGTGCCGGCAGGCCCGGTGCCCGCCCGACCGCTACCAAGCACTTAAGTGAGAGGAACTACGCGCAATGCAGCGTGCTATTGACAAGCTCGAGCCCTTCCAGCGAGCAATCTCCAAGGCGCACCTGGCCTCCGCTGGCGTGTCCATTGACTCCCTGGAGAACCCCGATAAGCCCCTCATTGCCATCGCCAACAGCTGGAATGAGGTCTGCCCGGGTCATGAGCCGCTCCGCCAGCTTGCTGCCGAGGTCAAGAAGGGCATCCTCGAGGCCGGCGGCGAGCCCATCGAGTTCAACACCATCGGCATGTGCGACGGCGTGGCCCAGGGCCACGCGGGCATGCGCTACTGCCTGCCGCATCGCGAGATCATCGCCGACTCCTGCGAGGCCATGATCGTCGGCGAGGGCTGCTTTGACGGCGTCGTCTACATGGGCAGCTGCGACAAGATCGTTCCGGCCATGCTCATGGCCGCGGCCCGCATCAACCTGCCCGCCGCCCTTGTGACCGCCGGACCGTGCTACGACGAGATCAAGCCGTCCGAGTCCAAGGCCCTGCGCGCCCGCTTCCTGCGTGGCGAGGCCACGGAGCGCGAGGTCATCGAGGGTACGCTCAAGTACTACACCGGCCCGGGCATCTGCCCGTTCCTGGGCACCGCCAACACCATGGGCTGCCTCACCGAGGGTCTCGGCATGATGCTTCCCAACGGCGCGCTTTGGCCCAGCTCCACGAGTCAGCGTCGCTTCTCCGCACGTCAGACGGGTGCCGCCGTGGTCGAGCTCGTGCGTCGCGGCATCAAGCCGAGCGACATCATGACGCAGGGCGCCATCGACAACACGGTGAAGCTCCTTGCGTCCATCGGCGGCTCGCTCAACGCCCTCATCCACCTGCCGGCCCTGGCCCACGAGCTTGGCCTCGAGTGCACCTGGACCCAGGTTGCGCAGACCACCTCGCACACGCCCGTGGTCTGCAACGTGGTGCCCAACGGAGACATCTCCTGCGTCAACCTCTACAAGGCCGGCGGCGTGCCCGCCGTCCTCAAGACCATCGAGGGCGACCTTGACGGCTCCGTCATGACGGTCACGGGCAAGACCCTGGCCCAGAACCTTGCCGGCGACATCCACATTGACCGCTCGGTCATCCGCACCCAGGACGACCCGGCCTCTGTGGCCAACGGCATCCAGGTGCTCTATGGCAACCTGGCTCCCGAGGGCGCCCTGGTCAAGACCAGCGCCGTGCCGGCAGACCAGCACGTCTGGAGCGGCCCGGCCATGGTCTTCAACTCCGAGGAGGAGGCCTTTGCCGCCTACAACGCCAACGCCATCAAGCCTGGCACTGGCGTCGTGGTGCGCTACGAGGGCCCCAAGGGTGGTCCCGGCATGAAGGAGCTCCACCGCGTGACGGAGATCATGAAGGGCATTCCCAACTCCGCCGTCATCACCGACGGTCGCTTCTCGGGCGCTTCCGGCGGCCTCTCCGTGGGCTACCTCTGCCCCGAGGCGCTTGACGGTGCCCCCATCGCCCTCATCCAGGATGGCGACGTCATCCACGTGGACCTCAACAAGAACCTCATCGAGGTCGAGGTCTCCGATGACGAGCTTGCACGCCGCAAGCAGGACTGGAAGCCCGTCATCCACGAGAACGGTGGCCACCTGCTGGCCCGCTATGCCAAGCAGGTTGGTTCCGCCAAGACCGGCGCGGTCATCCAGTAGAAAAGACGAGACATGCGGCTGGCGTTGACCTGCCGCGGAGGGCCGGGTGCCGTCGGGGGAGGCGGTGCCCGTCCTTCTCGCCTTTTTAGGGTGCGCAGTGTCCCGCGGGCGTAAAATAATAAAACGACATGTCTAATTGAGAGGAGTCACGGCGTGTCAAGCAAGTTCGTCGTTGCCTCGTGCGCCGCGACCTTTGGCATCTTTGAGCAAGAACCCGTCGAGCGCCTGAGGGCGGCGGGCTGCGAGGTCCGCATCAACCCGTATGGCAGACCGCTCACGCCTGCGGAGATAATCCGTCATGGCGAGGGCGCCCAGGTGCTCGTTCTGGGCAACGACCACCTTGACGCCACCACCATCAGCGCCCTGCCCGAGCTGCGCATGGTCGCCCGCCACGGCGCAGGCTTTGACAACATCGACTTCGCCGAGCTCACGAGGCGCGGCATTGTGATTACCAACACGCCAGGTGCCAACAGGGAAGAGACGGCCGACCTCACGTTTGCCCTCATCCTGGACCTGGCTCGCATGGTCACGCAGTCCGTAAACCAGCTCAAGGGCGGCGTCTGGAACAAGATTCCTGGTCGCAGCCTCTACGGCAAGACCATTGGCATCATTGGCGTCGGGTCCATTGGCATGGCCGTGGCCAGGCGCGCGATGGGCTTTGGCATGGACATCCTGGGCAACGACATTGTTCAGCGCGACGAGGCCGCGCGCTATGGCCTGCTCTATACCAGCTTGAACGACCTGCTGGCAAAGTCGGACATTGTGACCATCCATGCGCCGCTTACCTCTGCCACGCAGAATCTTTTGGGCGCGCGCGAGCTGAGGCACATGAAGGACGGGGCACTGCTGGTAAACACGGCGCGCGCGGGCATTGTGCGCGAGGCGGCGCTGGAGAAGGCGCTGCTGTCGGGCAAGCTCGGGGGCTATGCGGTTGACGTCTACGAGCGCGAGCCGCCGACGCTCTCCAAGTTCTTTGACCTGCCCAACGTCCTGACCACGCCTCACATTGGATCGGCAACTTTTGAAGCCAACCGCCACATGGGGGACATGGTGGTGGACAACATCATCGCCTTCAAGGACGGCAACGTCCCGCCCAACCGCGTGACCGCCGTCGATCGCGTGAAGTTTTCGTAGGGCTGTGCGCGGAACTGCCCTTCGTGTGAGTCTTTTGGGTTGTGGTGTGCGGAAGTGCCCTTCGTGTGAGCCTGTTTTCGTCACTTGGACGGAATATCAATAATCCAATGTATATGCCTTACGGGAAACCGTAGGTAGATGGGCCGTGTGCTTCGAGCGTCTGCATAAAAGCGTCGGGCCTCCGCCGGCTTCCCCAGAAACCGGCTCGCACGAAGGGCACTTCTGCACAACCGTTGGCAAATTGCTCACACGAAGGTGACTTCTGTGCAGGGTTTGGCGCCTTGCGAGTGTCCGAGCCGCCCAAGATGCCTGTAAGTTACCCGTTTTCGCAGCTTGCTCTTCCTTGCAGCCTGGTTGCGGCCGCAAGTTTGGCGTTGCTGCCGCGCTATGATGTTCCCGCAACCAATCGCAAGGGGAGAATTGCATGCTCAAGCTGGTATTCGTTGACATGGACGGCACGTTTCTGAACTCTGCCAAGAAAATCACGCCCGAGAATCTGGCAGCTATGGACCTTGCGGCGCAGAAGGGCGTCCAGTTTGTGCCCTGCACCGGCCGCAACGTCAACGGCATTCCTGAGCAGATGGTCTCTCACCCAAGCGTCAACTATGCGGTCTGCTGTAACGGCGCCCTCGTCTGTGATGTCCACACCGGCAGCGTTCTGCACGAGGTTGGCATAGACAAAGAAACCGTTCGCGCCCTCTACCGTCAGGTCGAGGACCTTCCCGTAACCTTCGACATCTTTGCGGACAGCAAGGTCTACACACTGGCCGACCGCTGGCACTACCTGGACGAGATGCCCGTCGATGAGGCTTCCCGCGCCCAGCTCAAGTCCATCCGCGTGCCCTTTGACGGCGCGCTTGACCAGCTGCTCGCCGCCTGCGGAACCGTCTGCCGCGTAAACGTCTTCTTCATGACGGGAGAAGCAAAGTCCCAGGTCTGGGCCGCCGTTGATGCCGACGCCTCCCTGCGCCGTGCCTCCTCGCTGCCCTGCAACGTGGAGGTCACCGACGTGAGCGCCCACAAGGGCGCGGGCCTGCGCTGGCTGTGCGCTCACCTTGGCGTTGGCGTGGCCGACACCGTTGCCTTTGGAGACGCAAGCAACGACGTCACCATGCTCGAGGCCGCCGGCGACGGCGTCGCCATGGCAAACGCCCTTCCCGAGGCCGTTGCCGCAGCCAATCACGCCACCTCAAGCTGCGATGACTCCGGCGTCGCCCGCTACCTCATGCCCATCCTTCGCGCGCTTTAGGCGAGAAGAGCCAGACCGCTGTCTAATTAGACTCAAATCGCTGCTTGCACAAAGCTGTCGGCTGGTACATTAGCCTCGAAAGTCAGCAAAGCAAGGAGACAAATCATGGCAGCAAGCGAGCGAGGTTACGACCCAACCGACGTCAAGTCTATCGTCGAGTACTCCTACAAGCTTGTGGGCAAGACGTTGCGCGAGGTGACCGATGCGCCCGAGCTGGCCGACCCCCACCGTCGTCGTGGGTCTTTCGGCAATGCCGTTGAGGAATACTTCTTTAAGTATCCCATCAACAGCGACTCGGCGCCGGACTTTGCTGACGCCGGTCTTGAGGTCAAAGCCACCCCCGTCAAGGAGGTCCGTCATGGCAAGAAGAGGGAACTCGTTGCCAAGGAGCGGCTCGTCCTCGGCAAGATTGACTACAACACTGTCGTAAACGAGACGTTTGAAACGAGCCATGTCATGAAGAAGTGCTCCGACATGCTGCTCATCTCCTATCTCTATGAGCCGGACAAGAACCCCGTTGACTACGTGGTTGAGGCGGTTGCCGAGTGGGGCATTCCCCAGAAGGACCTCCCGCAGGTTCGCGCGGATTGGGAGACCGTGGTCAACAAGGTCCGCGCCGGCCACGCGGAGGACATCTCGGGCAGCGACACCATGTACCTCGAGGCTTGCACTAAGTCCGCCAAGGGCTCGGACCGCACGAGCCAGCCCTTCTCCGAGGTTCCTGCCAAGCCGCGCGCCTGGGCGCTCAAGGCCTCCTACATGACCGCCGTTCAGCGCAAGATTATCGATGGCATGCGGGAGATCCCAAGGTCTGAGGCCGAGAAGGACCTCGATCTTCTCACCTTGGTAAAGAAGCGCTTTGACCCGTACATCGGAATGACGGCCGAAGAGCTCCAAGACCGCTTTGGCCTGTCCCACTCCAAGAGCGTTACCGCGCGCATCACCAACTGCATCCTTGGCGTCGGAGACAATAGCGAGATTGAGGAGTTTGCCAAGGCCGGTATCAAACCTAAGACCATTAGGCTCAAGCGCAACGGCACTCCCAGGGAGGCCGTGTCGTTTCCCTCCTTCGACTACTTCAAGCTGCTTGAGCGTGACTTCTGGCACTCAGACTTCTACGGCTACATGCAGCAGAAGTACCTCTTCGTCGTCTTCAGAGAAGACGAAGAGGAGAAGGACGTGTACCGCCTGGCTTCGGTCATGTTCTGGCAGATGCCGGAGGCCGACCTTGAGGAGGCCTGCTGCTGCTACGAGCAAATGCAGGCTAACGTCCGGGCGGGCAGGGCGGAGGACTCGGTGAAGTCCACGGAGAATCGCTGCTGCCACGTGCGGCCAAAGGGACGCGACGGAAATGATGTCCGGCCGCAGCCCTATGGTGAGCCTGTTGTCAAGAAGTGCTTCTGGCTCAATCAGAAGTACCTCGCTGGCGAGATAGCAAGGGGCTTGCGATAGCTCTGAGCTGCAGCGCGATCTTGCTTTTCTCGCCGAGATCGGTCATTATGATCAGGCGTAACGACACAGACAGCATTGGAGAAACGTGTCGCAAGAGAAGAAGATCAGAGTTGCCGAGCTCTTTGCGGGTGTCGGTGGGTTCAGGCTTGGCCTTGAGGGTTATCGCGATCCGGCAAGGCCCGAGTTCGAGATGCCGGCGGCTGGTCCGTTTGAGACCGTGTGGGCAAACCAGTGGGAGCCGCCCGGAACGGATTCCAAGCAGTTTGCGGCTCGCTGCTACGAGGCTCGCTTTGGCGAGGGCTCCGTGGTCAACGAGGACATTCATGAGGTGCTTGCCCAGTTCAAGCGCGGTGAGCGCGAGATTCCCGATGTGGACATGGTGGTCGGCGGGTTTCCCTGTCAGGACTACTCCGTTGCCAAGCCGCTCTCTATGGCCGGCGGCATCGAGGGCAAGAAGGGCGTCCTGTGGTGGGACATCTATGACTTCCTGCGCATGAAGGGGCCCGAGAGGCAACCGCGCTACGTGCTGCTGGAGAACGTCGACCGTCTGCTCAAGAGCCCGGCGTCGCAGCGCGGCCGTGACTTTGCGATCATCCTCTCTTGCCTCAATGAGCTGGGGTATTCCGTCGAGTGGCGCGTGGTGAACAGCGCCGAGTATGGGTATCCGCAGAGAAGGAAGCGCACGTACATCTTGGCTCGTCTGACCGGTGAGACCTGGGACCTCGCCGGGCGCATCTCCGACGGCGTAATGGCAGAGGCGTTTCCCATCGTCAGGCCCGAGGCGGAGGCAATCTCCTTCGTGGACATTCCCGACGATCCGTTTGTGGCAACGCATTCCTTCAACAAGGGCGGAAAGATTTCTCCATTTATGGATGCGGGCGTTATGCAGGACGGCCGCGTGGCTACGTGCAAGGTGGTCGAGAATTACATTGGCCCGCGACGCACCCTCGGCGACGTACTCGTTTCTGAAAGCGAGATACCGAGCGAGTACTACATTGAGCCGGAGAAGCTGGACAAGTGGGAGTACCTCAAGGGATCTAAGAGCGAGCTGCGCGTCAACAAGAAGACGGGCTTTGAGTATCGCTACTCAGAGGGCTCGATGGCCTTTCCGGACTCTACGGACAAGCCGAGCAGGACAATCCTGACGGGCGAGGGAGGCCGAGGCGCTTCTCGCTTCAAGCACGTGATCAAGACCGCGGACGGCCGCATGCGTCGTCTTGTCCCCGACGAGCTTGACCAGCTGCAGTGCTTTCCGCGGGGGTGGACAAACACGGGCATGAGCGATGGCCACCGCGCGTTCTGCATGGGAAACGCGCTGGTCACGGGCATTCCGCACGAGATCGGCAAGGCGCTGGTCAAGTCGCTGGAGCGCTGACGGACAGGTCTGTTGCTGCGAAGCGACCTACGTTTGCGTTTTGTTGTAGACCTGGCGAGTAGCTGCCCAATTGGGGCTCTCGCCAACTGGGCAAATTCGGGTGATTTCTCCTTGTTACTCATGCCCCTCGCAGTAAAACGCAAACGTAGCACTTGTTTGCCCGGGAGGCCGGCGCGCGCTGGTGGGCAAGACCGTCATGGACGACCCCGAGGCCAACCCGGAGTACTATCGCGACGCCTCCGCGGCCTTGCCGAGGCGAGGCGCTGGGCCTTCACGTCCTATTGGGCACGGCCCAGCTGATTGACTGCGGCGATGCCGGCACGGGCAGCGTCGGGGTCAAGGTAGCTACCGGCTCCTATGACGCGGGGACGCTCGCCCTGCCTCCCGGAACACTCGAACTCATAGGTCAGGGGCACTCCGGTGGGTATGTTGACCTGGGAGATCTCCTTGGCGCCGAGCCCCTCGAGTTCCTTCTTGATGGCGCGCACCACGGACCCGTGGGTGACGATGAGCACCGTCCTTCCCGCGGCAACCAGCGGTTCCACGCGCGCCTGCCACCAGGGGCGCAGCCTTACCGCCACGTCTGCCAGCGACTCCGCGCGAATCTGTGACGGGTCGGTGCCATCCAGCCCGTCCGGGCAATACCGCTCGTCGTGCCCCTGGAAGTACGGCGACGCCGTGTCGATCTCGGGCGGCCTCACGTCAAAGCTGCGCCTATACGCAGAGAAGAGCTCCTCGCCGTAGCGCTCTCGCATGGCCGGGCGAGTCTGTCCCTGGAAGGCGCCGTAGTGGCGCTCGTTGAGCCTCCAGGTGCGCTCCGTCGGAACCCAGAGCCGGTCCACGGCATCCAGCGCGATCTGCGCGCTCACGATGGAGCGCCGCAGAAGAGAAGTGAAGCAGACGTCCGGGCGCAGTCCCGCGCTCTTGAGCAACGCCCCGGCGTGCGCAGCCTGTGCGCGTCCCCGCTCGGTCAGCGGCACGTCCACCCATCCGGCAAACCTGTTGACCGAGGCGTCCGTCCACGTGCTCTCCCCATGCCTCATAACAACCACAGTGGACAGTGCCATGCAAGCCCCCAAGCCATCGCATTAGGTCTTAATTGGGCATCAGCATAGCCCGTTCAACAAGTGAGGGCTCCCCAGCTTTGCTAAGCAAGCTCTTTGGCGCGCGCGGCGCGACGTAGCTTGCGTGCAAAGCTGGGGAGCCCCAACCTCACGTGTGGAGCCGCTAGGCCTCCGGGCAGATCTTCTTGAACAGCTCGACGACGTCCTCGTGCGTGGCCTCGCGCGGGTTGCCGGGGAAGCAGGCGTCGTTCATGGCGTCGGTGGCCAGCTGGTCAATCTCGTCAGCCTTCATGGCCTGGCAGACCGTCGGGATGTTGACGTCGGCAGAGAGCTGCTTGACGGCGGCGATGGCGGCGTCGGCGGCCTCGTCGGTGGTCATGCCGGTGGTGTCAACGCCCATGGCCTTGGCGACCTCGGCCAGACGCTCGGTCACGACGGGCTTGTTGAACTCCATGGCAATGGGGAGCAGCATGGCGCAGGCGACGCCGTGCGGGGTGTCGTAGTGGGCGGACAGCGTGTGCGCCATGGAGTGGTCGATGCCCAGGCCCACGTTGGAGAAGCCCATGCCGGCAATGTACTGGCCCAGGGCCATGCCCTCGCGGCCGCTGCCAGGCTCGCCGCTCTTGGCCTCGGCCACGGAGTCGCGCAGGTTCTTGGAGATGAGCTCGATGGCCTTGTAGTGGAACATGTCGGAGAGCTCCCAGGCGCCCTTGGTGGTGTAGCCCTCGATGGCGTGGGTGAGAGCGTCCATACCGGTGGCGGCGGTGAGGCCGGCGGGCATGGAGGCCATCATGTCAGGATCGACGACGGCGACCTCGGGGATGTCGTTGGTGTCAACGCAGACGAACTTGCGGACCTTGTCCGGGTCGGTGATGACGTAGTTGATGGTGACCTCGGCGGCGGTGCCGGCCGTGGTCGGGACGGCGATGGTGAACGTGGCGTGCTTCTTGGTGGGGGCGACGCCCTCGAGGCTGGTCACGTCGGCAAACTCGGGGTTCTCGATGATGACGCCGATGCCCTTGCAGGTGTCCATGGAGGAGCCGCCGCCGATGGCAACCATCATGTCAGCGCCGGAGGCCTTGTAGGCCTCGACGCCATCCTTGACGTTCTGGATGGTGGGGTTGGGCTTGATCTCAGAGTAGAGGGTCCAGGGGATGCCGGCGGCGTCGAGCTCGTTGGTGACCTTGGCAGTCACGCCAAACTTGACGAGGTCGGGGTCGGAGCAGACGAAGGCCTTCTTGTAGCCGCGGCGGGTAATCTCGCCCGGGATCTCCTTGATGGCCCCCTTGCCGTGATAGCTGATGGTGTTGAGAACGAAGCGGTTGACTGCCATGCCAATTCCTTCCGTTGTTGGTTTGAGCCCAACTGGGCATCAGTTGCGGAGTGTACCAAACAGGCGACAGCATAACCTCTTAAACTTGCAGAAAGCTGCAAAGAACAACTAAACGCACCAAAAGCGCGAGTAGATGGTCAGTCCGCGCCTTTGGCACGCTCTAAGCTGTTCGGTTATGTGAACTAAGGTGTTCCGCTATGGGAACTGGGCGGAACCAGGCGAGAAGTGTCTCGATCCGCTACTCCATGCGCACCCAGGCCCAGGTGCCCTCGCCGTCGTCAAAGTCCATCGGCGCCAGCGCCACAAAGCCGCGGTGCCCGGTGCCGGGAACGGTGATGGCGCAGACCTCAGCGATGACGGGGGAGGGGCCGAGGCTCTTCTCGGGAAGCTCGATGCTCACGTTGCCGACGAGGTGGGAGGTCACGTCCTGGCCGTCAACGCCGTCGACGGTGAAGCTGCCCAGCACGCAGCGCTGCGGGGTGCCCCAGTCAAAGCCGTCAAGGGCGTCCTCAAGGGACTCGTACGCCTGAATGAGCTTCTTGACCTGCGCGTTCTCGCTCATGATGTGCCTCCTTGGCAACGGTGTGCAAAAGTGACCTGCTCGCGAGTATGCCCCGACCGAGAACGTTCCCACCCCGCACGTGGCCGAGCGGGCGTATGGCTCGGCGGGCGGCTTTTCGGAAGGCGAGAAGCGCCGGCCAGTGGCTGCGGGCACTTCTCGCCGCGCCGCTACCCGAGGGCGTGGCGCCCACACGCCGACACGTGACGTGTGGGGCGGTCCGCTCTGGGTATGCTGCAGGCAACGTCTGGACCCGTTGAAGGGAGCACCAATGAACCGTCTTGAGGGCAAGGTCGCCGTTGTCACCGGCGCAAACTCCGGCGTCGGCGCCGCCATCGCAAAGCTGTTTGCCGCCGAGGGCGCAACCGTCGTCATGACTGCCCGCCGCGAGGCCGCGCTCGAGGAGGTCTCTGCCCAGATCGAGGAGGCCGGCGGCAAGACCTTCGTCATGGCGACTGACATCTCCAAGCCCGATGACCCCGAGCGCCTGATGCCCGCCGTCGAGGAGAAGTACGGCAAGATCGACGTGCTCGTCAACAACGCCGGCATCCTGGAGAGCGGGCTCAAGCCGGTGGACCGCTTCACCGACGAGGATCTAGACCGCATCATCGAGACCAACCAGAAGGGCACCATGCGCTGCATGCGCGCGGCCACCAAGCGCATGAAGGCCGGCGCGTCCATCGTCAACATCGCCTCCGTTGCAGGCGAGAAGGGCTGCGGCGGCGCGGTCTACGTCTCCACCAAGGCGGCCGTAATCGGCGTGACCAAGCACACCGCCCTGCGCTTCCAGGCCGAGGGCATCCGCTGCAACGCCATCTGCCCGGGCACAATCGTGACCCCGATGGTTGCCGGCACCACCGCGGCTGACATGGACGCCGACATGATGGGCGCCATGGCCGCCCACTCCAACCTGCGCACGCAGCCCTGCATGCCCGAGGACGTGGCCAACATCGCCCTCTTCCTGGCAAGCGACGAGTCCCGCGCCCTCACCGGCCAGATCATGGTGAGCGACTTCGGGGCCATGCTGTAGGACGGGGCACGCGCACTGCCCGCTAAGAATCAGAGAAATTCCCTATTGATATTTAATCTCAATAAGGTATAGTTCTAGACAGCACGAGGGAGAGCGACCGAGAGGAGGCGCCATGGCAGGCAGGAACACCGTCCAGAGAGAGATCGTCCTGGAGGAGCTGCGCAGCCTGGCAAACCACCCCACGGCAGACGAGGTGTACGAGTCCGTCCACGCTAAGCACCCAACCATCAGCAAGGCGACGGTCTATCGCATCCTCAACAAGCTCGCCGAAGAGGGTGTGGCCCTACGCGTCAAGATCAACAATGGCGCGGACCACTTTGACCACCAGGTCTTTGACCACTATCACGTGCGCTGCGTGCGCTGCGGCAGGGTCGACGACGTGGGGGTCCCCAACCTGGCGGGCCTGGAGGAAGAGGCGGCGCGCACCTCCGGCTACAAGATCTGCGGCCACACACTGCAGTTTGACGGCGTCTGTCCCGCGTGCCAGAAGTCTTAGCATCTACGGCCCAAGGCCGCCGTGCAAGGAGAGGAAGGCGAGGCTCTGGGAAGCCTCGCCACCAAGAAAGGAGTCAGCTATGAAGTGGGTCTGCAAGGTCTGCGGTTACATCTACGAGGGTTCCGAGCCTCCCGCGGAGTGCCCCGTCTGCCACGCTCCCGCCAGCCAGTTCGAGGAGGTCAAGGGCGAGCTCACCCTGGCCGCCGAGCACGAGTACGGCATCTACGACAAGACCGTCAAGGACAACCCCAACATCTCCGACGAGGACAAGGCCTACATCCTCGAGCAGCTGAAGGCCAACTTCACCGGTGAGTGCTCCGAGGTCGGCATGTACCTCTGCATGGCTCGCATCGCCCACCGCGAGGGCTACCCCGAGGTCGGCCTGTACTGGGAGAAGGCCGCCTACGAGGAGGCCGAGCACGCCGCCAAGTTCGCCGAGCTGCTGGGCACCGAGCTCGAGCCCAACATGAAGGCCACCACCAAGGACAACCTGGCCTGGCGCGTCGACTGCGAGTTCGGCGCGACCGCCGGCAAGGTCGAGCTGGCCACCTGCGCCAAGAAGAACGGCCTGGACGCCATCCACGACACCGTCCACGAGATGGCTCGCGACGAGGCCCGTCACGGCAAGGCCCTCAAGGGCCTGCTCGAGCGCTACTTCGGCTAATGGCAGGCAAGCCCTCAAAGAAGAAGGCTGCCAAGAAGAAGGTCAAGCCCTCGGGGCCCGCGCGCTGCGCGGTGCTCTGGGGGCTTGACCCCTCCTTTGGCGAGGGGGCGGCCCAGAAGGGCGCGGCCGTCCGCCAGGTGCTGCGCCAGATGGGAGTGCCGGCGCGGACGCTTGCCTACGAGCGCCTGGGAGACTCTGCTGCCGCAGCCGCCGGCCTGGTGGGAGCGCGCCCGGCGCATGCGCCCTACGACGGACCGGCCCCGGACTGCGAGTTCGTACTTCTCTGCGGTTTCAACAACCCGCAGGTCGGCGAGTTCATTGCCCGCTCGCGCGAGGCCGGCTGCACGGTTGGTCCCAAGGCCCTGCTGACCCCGGCCAACCGCTCCTGGCCCATGGCCCGCCTCATCCAGGCCGTCAACGCCGAGCACCAACAGATGACCGGCTGACCGCCCGCCCCCGCAATTTGTGGCTAAACTGGATGGGTTACACGCCGCTTGGGAAGGGTTGTGCATGAGCAACAACGCCGAGAAGATCGTCCTTGCCGTAGACACCTCAACGGATATGCTGGCCTGCGCCGTCGCGCGCGTGGCGGACGGCGCCGTGGAGGTCCTGGCCTCCGCCGACCACCTCTGCCGCCGCAAGGCAAACGTGGAGCTCGTGGGCACCTGCGAGCGCGCGCTGGCAGACGCCGGCCTTGGCATGGCGGACGTGGACGCGGTTCTGGTGGGACGCGGCCCCGGCTCCTTCACGGGCGTGCGTATTGGCATTGCCACGGCAAAGGGCCTTGCCTGCGGCCTGGGACGTCCGCTCTACGGAACCTCGGCGCTCGACGCCATGGCCTGGTCCGCCCACAAGGCCGGCATCCGCGGCAAGCTCGCCGTGGCCGGAGACGCCATGCGCGGCGAGGTCTACCCCGGCATCTACCAGCTGGACGAGGCCGGCGCCCACCGCACCTTCCCCGCGGAGACCGTCGTGAAGGCTGACGCCTGCGTCGAGGCCTGGGCTTCCCAGCAGAATCGAGATCAGCTCACCCTCACCGGAAACGGCCTGGTCAAGTACCGCACGCGCTTTGAGGGCGCCGGCTTTTGCGCCGCGCAGGTGGCGCCGGAGGAGGCGTGGTACCCCACCGGCGAGGGCCTGGTGCGCGCCGCCGTTGAGTCCGGCGCCTTTGACGCCTCCGGAGACCCGGCGCTGGTCCTGCCCATCTACACGCGCCTCTCCGATGCCGAGGAGAACGAGCGTACGCGCCTGGGCCTTGCGACCCCGGCCTCCGTTGACCTCACCGGCGTGGACGACGCGCTGGCCGGCATCCACTGCCAGCTACGCCCCATGACCATGAACGACCTCACCGCCGTGGCGGAGCTAGAGGCCGCGACCTACGAGGGCAGCGCCCACAACGCCTGGGGGCAGAAGCTCTTCTACGAGGAGCTCTCCCAGCCCGGCCGCAGCTGGTGGGTGGCCCACGACCAGGGCCGCGTCATCGGCTTTGCCGGCGGCTACCTGGCCGGTGCGGACTTTGAGGTCGAGGAGGTCGTCTGCGACGCCTCCCGCCGCCGCGAGGGCATTGCGAGCAGACTGGTTTCTCGCGTGGCCTATGACGCCCAGATGCTGGGCGCTTCCACCTGCTCGCTTGAGGTTGACGAGAAGAACGCGCCGGCCCGCGGCCTCTACGACCGCCTGGGCTTTGCGGAGGAGGGCCGCCGCCCGGGCTACTACGGCGCCGGCCACGACGCGCTCATCCTGCGCGTGGGGCTGCCGCTTGCCGTTGACGCCGAGCTGGTGGGGGAGCGTCCTGAGCCGCGCGCGTCCATCCGCCCCTGGCCCATCGTGCCGGGCGAGCGCAGCGAGGCCTGCCGCGAGGCGCTCGCCGCCGCCGGCCCGATGGTGCTCTCCATAGAGTCCTCCTGCGACGAGACCGCAATGGCCGTGACGGACTCCCACGGTGTGGTCTGCGCGAGCGTGGTGGCCACTCAGATTGACTTCCACGCCCGCTTTGGCGGCGTGGTGCCCGAGATTGCCAGCCGCAAGCACACCGAGGCCATCGTCGGTGTGCTGGAGGAGACCCTGGCCCAGGCCGGCGCGCACTTTGGCTGCGACACCCTGGCTCCGGCCGACCTGGCCGCCGTCGGCGTGACCTCCGGCCCCGGCCTGGTGGGTGCGCTCGTGGTGGGCGTGGCCTTCGCAAAGGGCCTTGCCGTGGCCGCTGACCTGCCGCTCATTGCGGTCCACCACCTTGAGGGCCACCTCATGGCCAACCTCTTTGAGACCCCGGACCTCAAGCCGCCCTTTGTGGCGAGCCTGGTCTCCGGCGGCAACACCATGCTCGTCCACGTGCGCGCCTGGGGAGACTACGAGGTCCTGGGCTCCACCATCGACGACGCGGTGGGTGAGGCTTTCGACAAGGTGGCCAAGGCCCTGGGTCTGGGCTATCCCGGCGGCCCCGTCATCAGCAAGCTCGCGGCCAAGGGCAACCCGCGCGCCATCCACTTCCCGCGCGCCATGATGCACAGCGGCGACTACAGCTTCAGCCTCTCTGGCCTCAAGACCGCCGTCATCACCTACATTGAGGGCGAGAACCGCGCGGGTCGTCCGATCAACCTCCCCGATCTTGCGGCGAGCTTCGAGGCGGCCGTGGTGGACGTGCAGGTTGCCAAGGCCAAGACGGCCGTGGAGGAGACCGGCGTCTCCGACATCTGCATCGGCGGCGGCGTGGCGGCCAACCCCGAGCTGCGCGCGGCCTACCAGAAGACCTTCGGCAAGATGGGCGTCCGCGTGACGGTGCCGCCCATGCGCGCCTGCGGAGACAACGCCGCCATGATCGGCATCCCCGCGCTGCGCAGCTACCTGGCAGGCAACTTTGCCGAGCTCAAGTTGGACGCCGCCCCCAACGCGCCCCTGGGCACCTGGTCCACGCCGGACGCCCCGGTGCCTCCCACCTGGGAGCGCTAGGCGTGATGAGAAAAAGGGACAGTCCCTTTTTCTCGTCTGTTGGTGACAAAAACGCGGCAGTTTGTAACTCGGCGTCCCCCAAGCTCGCGTTCAGGCAAAATTGGCCAAGGAGGCAACGCGAGTCAGGGACGGAGGTCGGGCATGGAAGCACTTCTTGCCACGCTGAGGGCGAGCGTGGTCTCGCCGTACAACGCCGCGTATGCCGTCTCCATCGCGCTCATGCTCACGCGCCTGGACGGCCGACCGCGCCTGTGGCTCACGCTCCTGCGCCGCCTCGTCGTGGCGCTTCTGGCCACCTGGGTCCTCGGCACCATCAGTGACCTGGTGTTTCCCAACTCAATCACGTGGACGGTTCTTCCGGCCTGCGCCTGCGCGCTTCTCTTCCGGGATTTCCGCGCCCCGGCGCGGCTCACCCGCACGTGCCTGCTCATGTGCGCCTGGATGTACTCGCTCACCGCAGCCGAGGTCGTGAACGCCCAGGTCCACGACGGCATCTACACCGCGGCGGCGGTCTCTTTGGCCTACATGCTGGCGGTCTTGGCCGCAATCCAGCTGCTCGAGCGCCAGGGGTCGCTCGAGGGGCCGGACGTCTCGCTCGCCTCGGTGGTGCCGGTCATTGTGGTCTGCGCATCCGGCTTGGTGGCCCGCGCCATCCTCTACCTGCGCAGCGACATCGGTGTGGCGCCCTACTCGGTGAGCACCCTGGAGAGCGTGCTTACGTGCCTCAGCGGCCAGGTGGCCGAGCTCGTGGTCTACTACGCCGTGCTGCGCCTGGTTCGCGGCTTCGAGGAGCGTCGGCGCCTCCAGGCCGAGCGTCACCTCATGGACGCCCGCCTTGCCGCGCTGGACGCCTACCGAGAGAGCGGCGAGAACCTCCGCGTTTTGCGCCATGAGGTCAAGAACCAGTACGCCTACATCAAGCTTTTGCTGGAGCGCCAGGACTACAAGCAGGCCGAGGAGTTCTTTGGTGAGATGTCCATGCGCGCAAATCCAACGTTTCTGCACGTCAACAGTGGCAACCGTCTGGTGGATGACATCGTCAACCTCGAGCTCTCGCGTGCGACGGCGGCGGGCGTGGACGTTGACTCGCGCATTGCCGTACCGCCCGAGCTGCCTGTCGAGGAGATAGACCTCGCAAGCGTCATCATGAACCTCATGGACAACGCTATCGAGGCCTGCGCGAACGTTCCCGTGGGCCAGAAGTGCGTGCGGCTGGCGCTTATCGCCGACCAGGGCTCGCTCATCGTCAACGTCTCGAATCCGGCCGCCCAAGCGCCCACCTTGGCCGAAAGCGGCCGCCTGCGCACCACAAAAACCGATGCTGACCTGCACGGATATGGCACTGGCATAGTTCGCAAGATAGCCGAGAAGTACGACGGCGTTGCCGATTTTTCGTACACGGACGGCGTCTTTACGGCTAAGCTGATGCTCGCGCTGGCCTAGGCGGCTGGCGCGGCGGTCGGGGAGGGCCGCCTGCCGGGCGTGAGCCCGGCGAGCACCGAGGGAGGGCACATGCTTCAGTTTCACATAGCCGTCTGCGACGACGAGCCCTTTGCGGCCTCGTCCATCTCGGGCGCGGCGGAGCGCGAGCTCGCGCGCCAGGGCGCCCAGACGGACATCGAGGTCTTCAACGGCGTGGAGCCTCTGGCTCGCCGGCTTGACGACGTGACCTTTGACCTGGTACTTCTCGACATAGAGATGCCCGGCGTGGACGGCATCACCTTCGGGCGCGCCCTGCGCGAGAGCGGCTCCAAGACCGAGATTGTCTTTGTCTCCAACAGCGAGGACCGCGTCTTTGAGTCGCTGCCGCTGCGGCCGCTCTCCTTTGTGCGCAAGAGCCACTTCACCGAGGACATGGCGCAGGCCATGGCCGCCTTCGTGCGCGCATGGAAGAGCTCGCGCACCGAGCGCGTGGTGACGCTCAAAATGGCCCACGCCATGGGCACGTTCTCTGCCGACGAGATCCTCTACGTGGAGGCCCGCGGCCGCGACAAGATGATGCACATGACAAACGGCCACGTGGAGACCGTGCTGGTCACCCTGGACGAGCTGGCCGAGCGCCTGGCTCCACTGGGCTTCTATCGCGTGCACAAGGGGTTTCTCGTCAACTTTGCCCACGTGAGCCAGCTGAGCTCCAAGGGCCTGACCGTCGCCGGCGAGCTCATCCCCATTAGCCGCTCCAAGACCGCCGAGGTCAAGCTGGCCTACATGGACTTCCTCAGCAAGAAGAACGCCGTCATGATGTAGCACCGCTGCGGGCGAGAAGCGCGCGGCGCTGCGTCGCTTTCTGTACTAGAGGCATTTTTGGCCCTATTCCGTTCTGTGTTAGAGGCATTTCTGCGACTATTTCTTTCTGTGTTAGAGGCATTTCTGCGACTATTTCTTTCTGTGTTAGAGGCATACTATGGTCTAAATTGTTCTGTGTTAGAGGTAAATACGAGGTAGATGCATGTTTAAGCGGCGTGTCTATAAAGAGCTGCTGGACTGGAAGTCAACCGAGGGACACGGGGCGCTTCTTGTCACCGGGGCTCGGCAGATTGGTAAGACCTTTCTGGTGAAGGAGTTTGCCGAGCGCGAGTACTCTGCCCATGTGACCGTCGACTTCGTGGAGAACTCCACCGCGCGTGCGCGTTACGCCGCGGCAAAGAGTGCCGACCAGGTCATAGACTTGCTTTCCCTGGAGCTTGGCTCGCCCATGGTCCCGGGAGACACGCTGGTCTTCTTCGATGAGGTCCAGGCAGCGCCAGAGATTGTGACTATCTCGAAGTACCTCGTCCAGGACGGCAGGTTCGATGTTGTTCTGTCCGGGTCCATGCTCGGAACCGAGCTGGCGAGCGTTCGGTCGATGCCCGTTGGCTACCTCCAGATCCTTGACATGTCCCCCATGACTTTCGAGGAGTTTTGCTGGGCGCAGGGGGTTCCGGAGTCAATTCTCGCGGGGCTGCGCGAGTGCTTCGTGGCCCGTCGCGAGGTCAATCCCGGCATCCACGAGAAAATGACGGAGCTCTTTAGGCGCTATCTCGTTATAGGTGGCATGCCGGCCGCGGTGGCGGAGGGCGTTGGAGCCACGCGGGACCTCGGCGCCGTGAGGGGAGTGCAACAGGACCTGGTGCGTCTGTACCGAGAAGACATCTCCAAGTATGCGGGCTCGAGATCCCTGCAGGTCAAAGCTATCTTTGACGCCCTTCCGTCCGAGCTCAACAAGGAGAACAAGCGCTTCCAGATGCGCGCCGCCGGCCGTGATGGCAAGTACGAGCGCTACGCCAACGACTTCGCATGGCTCGTGGCCGCCTGCGCCGCGCTCAAGACCGACAACGTGACCGACCCTCGCCCCATGCTCGAGCGGACCGCGGAGAAGAACAAGTTCAAGCTCTATAGCTCTGACCTTGGGATGCTCATGGCCCAGTACCCGGCGCAGACGTCCATGGCGGCCCTCGTGGGCGAGAAGTCCGTCAACTTCGGCGCCGTCTACGAGAACTACGTCGCCCAGGAGCTTGCCGCAGCGGGAGACGCGCTCTTCTACTACCGCAACAACCGCAGGGGAGAGGTTGACTTTCTCCTCGAGCTGGCCTCGGGCGGCGTGCTGCCCATCGAGGTGAAGTCCGGCAAGGACTACAAGCTGCATACTGCCTTGAACAACCTGCTCGGGACCGAGGAGTATGGCATCGAGGAGGCCGTCGTCCTGTCTGAGGCCAACGTCTCGGTCGAGGAGCGCTTTGGCAAGCGGGTCTCCTACTTGCCCCTTTACATGGCGGGGATGGCGGCTGGGCTGGGTGCGTCTCGGGCATCGGCCGTGAGCCTGCTGAGCTCGGTGACCTTCGAGCCCATCGAATGGCCCGAGGGGTAGAAGCACTTCTCGCTGGCGTGCGTTTACAGCCAAACCCGAAAGCGAAACCACAGCCAAACCCGAAAACGAAACCGCAGCCAAACCCGAAAGCTTGTTTTCGTCTCAACCGCCTACCGCCCAATCGCTACCGCTCGCCGGTCGGCAAAAAATGCAACTCGTGACGCAAAGCCTGCCATTTGTGCGCGGGCGGACACGTTTGGTGCCACCTGGAGCAGTTCGTACGGTGGCTTAAAACAACCCAAGCCGGCTTCCTATCTTTAGGCCAAGAGGTCGATGCCTCGCCTCTTGCCCTCCCTTCCGCGGAGCCGCCTCTCTTCCTGTGGCTCCGCGGGCCCCTGTGGCGGGCGGCACCGGGGCATCTCACTTTCTGCCCGCGGGCAGACGCGTTTCGCCCCACACTGGGGCGAGGGAAGAAGGGAAGAACATGAAGCTCAACATGACTCGTAGGGGATTCGTCCTGGGAAGCGCCTCGGCCGCCGTCATGGCCGGCCTTGCTGGCTGCAGCATACCGGGCGCGACGGATGCCAAGAAGGAGTCGGTCGTTCCCCAGGACTTCTCATCCATCAAGAATGAGGTCTACAAGAGCGACTACGCCTACACCCTTGATGGTGAGAAGCAGCTTGCGGAAGCTCAGAGCGAGCTGTTTAGGCGCGTCGTTCACGAGGGCGTCGTGCTTCTCCGCAACGAGGGCCAGGCCCTGCCTCTCTCTTCCCAAGACGGCAAGGTGACGGCTTTCGGCAATGCCGGCCCCCTCTTCATGCCCGGTTTTGATGAAGCCATGAAGGACGCGGGGTTTGCTTTCGATGACGCCGCATGGCAGTTTTACGCCGCTGGCCCTCAGAACTCGACAAGCTGGCAGGTAAACGAGAATCCCTGGGCCGATGTCCAGGGCGCCGGCTTTTTGGCCGAAGCGTCCGGCGTCGCCGTCGTCTTCCTTGGCCGCACCTGCAACGAAGGCTGCGATGCCCAGTGGTATGAGGAGCACGACTATTTGGCGCTCTCCCAGGAGGAGAAGGACATGCTCTCTGGCGTTGCGGAGATGCGCCGCGCGGGGACGTTCACGAAGATGATCGTCGTCTTGTGCATGTCAAACAACGTGAGCTGGGAGGATGGGGCATGGTCCGATGCCGTGGACTCCCTCCTCTGGATGGGCAACATCAGCTTCACTAACTACAAGCTTAAGCTACCCCTCGGCTCCTCTTCCTTCGTCGATATCCTTGACGGCAAGGCCAATCCCTCTGGCCGTATGCCGGACTCCCTGTACAAGAACAACCGTCTCAATCCCGTTATGGCAAACTTTGGCCGTATCGACGCGGACCTCTCCCTGCTTTCCGACGGTAAGGCCGAAGACGTTCAGGCGGAATCCGACAAATGGGCGCCCGGCAACAGCATGGGCAATCACTGGCGCCACAACTACGTCTACGCAGAGAGCATCTATGTGGGTTACCGCTACTACGAGACCCGATACGAAGACTTCATCCTTGGCCAGGGAAAAGCGGGCGATTTCGACTACTCGTCCTATGTTGCCTACCCGTTTGGATTTGGACTTTCCTACACCACTTTCGGATATTCGGACTTCCAGGTCGTCGAGGATGCTGACTCCTTCACCGTCAATGTGACCGTCAGCAATACGGGTTCCGTTGCGGGCGCGCACTCCGTCTGCGTTTACGTTCAGAGCCCCTACACCGACTATGACCGCCAAAACGGTGTGGAGAAGGCCGCTGTCGAGCTCAAGGGCTACGAGAAGACCTCCGAGCTTGCGCCTGGGGCTTCTGAGCAGCTCTCCATCAAGGTCTCCAAGCGCGAGCTCGCCTCCTACGACGCCAACAACGCCAAGACCTACATTCTCGATGACGGTGACTACTACTTCACTGTTGCCGGCTCCTCGCACGATGCCGAGAACAACATCCTTTCCGCCAAGGGCAAGACGGTCGCCGACGGCATGACTGCCAATGGTACTCAGGACTGCCTGTGGGTCTGGTCGAATCCCGACTTTGACGCCCAGACCTTCTCGACGTCCGTGACGGGTTCCGCTGTGACGAACCTCTTTGACTCGGTCGATCCAAACAAGAACCCCATGACCAAGGCAAACAACTCCGTTGTCTGGCTCTCTCGCTCCGATTGGGAGACAACGCTGCCTAAGGCCGCCACTCATATCAGGTATACCGACGAAATGGCGGATCTGGCCAGGCCCTTCACGTATAAGGCGGGGTCGGGCGACTCCGGCTCCGTTGCTAGGCACGAGTTCGGGCAGACGAAGAGCAACGTGGTCCTGGCAGACATGACGGGGAAGGATTACGACGACCCCGACTGGGAGAAGCTCGTCTCCAAGCTCACCTACGAGGAGATGGTCGACTTCATTATCAATACGGAGCATGCCTTCCCGCAGGTTGGCAAGCCCGTTACCGTCGAGCGCGACGGCTCTGCGGGCTGGGGCGGGTCGTCAGGCGACTGCTACGAGGTCTCTGGGGGCTTTATAACCCAGTACCCCTCCAAGGACGTCCTCGCCGCAACCTTCAGCACTGAGATTAACGAGGCTATCGGTCGGATGAACGGCGAGAGCATGCTCCACTCCTCAAATGTCACGAGCAAGTCGACGAGTCTCCTTGGCTGGAGCTGCGGCACGCATCGCGCACCCTACTCTGGACGCAACATGGAGTACTTCTCCGAGGATCCCTATCTGGGCGGACGTGCGTGCGCGGAGGAGACCCGGGGCATTCGTCAGAAGGGCGGAATCGTCTTCACCAAGCATGTGGTGGGCAATGACCAGGAAGAGTACCGACACGGTGTATCTTCGTGGGCAAACGAGCAGACAATGAGAGAAATCTACCTGCGTCAGTTTGAGAAGGCCATTGATGAGGGCGACGCAAACGGTCTCATGACGGGCTTCAACCGACTTGGAATGGAGTGGACCGGCGAGTGCCATGCCCTTCTCGTCGACTTCCTCGAGGGCGAGCTCGGCTATAAGGGAGCCACTATCACGGACAACTTCGAGTGTTCCTTTATGGACGCTGTCGACGGCCTGATCAATGGCAACCACCTCTGGCTCTTTGCCGGTAACTACGAGAAGACCGACGCCTGCAATGCAGTCCTTCTCCAGGATGACTACAGGAATGATCCCGTCATTCAGAATGCGCTCTTTGAAGCGGTGCACCGTTCGCTGTATGTGTTCGCCAACTCTCTTGCGGTCAACGGGCTTGAGCGCGGCACCTCGCTCGATATGCCCCAGCCGCTGTTCACGGCGGCGACTGACGGCAACGCGGCGATTATGTTCTATGCCGACAGGCAGTTCTACGCCAAGGTGGACAGGAGTACGGGCAAGCGCTTCCCGCTGAGGGGAAGCTGGGACTACACGGATGACGGGGGCCTTGCCCTGACCGACGTGAGCGGGGAGGCTGTCGAGATCGCCGAGGAAAACGGAATCTATACCTGGACGGTCGTCTCGGGCTCCAAGGAGTGCAAGAACTCGATTTCTGCATACGAGGTCATCACGGCATACAACGAGAATCTTGGTGGCAAGTTTGCGGCTGGCGAGAAGCCCTCTGCCTCTATCACGTTCGAGGCGGGAAACGATGGCGTGAGCGGAGACGCCCCGTCGCCAATCGCGTTTACCAGAGGTGATAAGGTCACCATGCCCGACTGTCCCTTCGGGGGAGAGAACCTCGAGTTTGCCGGATGGTCTATCGGAAGCTCGACCGTGAAGGCGGGCGCCGAGTACACGGCTGACACATATGGGGACCTTACCGCTACGGCAACCTGGAAGAAGACGGTTGTTGTCACCGCAAAGACCATGGACGACTACTGGCTCTCCTATGCCCAGGCGAAGGGTATCCCGATGGTGCTCTATGCGGATGGCACCGTTTCTCTGAACAAGTACAAGAAGTTCTTCTGCAAGGGCACGTGGGAGGTCAACGGCTCCCGCTCTGGGGCGGCAACGCTCAGCATCCTCAACGAGGCCGGCGATGCCGTCGCCCTTACGCTCGAAGGCACCGTTGCGTCCTGCGTCCAGCAAGCATATGGATACGACTGGCACCAGCCCGACCAGGGCTTCGGCAGCGGCGTTTTCAAGTCGACGTTCGTTCACGAGCTTGATTTGGACGAGTTCATCCAGTCCTACAACAAGATCTTCGGAACGAGCTATGACTCCGTCTCAGTTGCTGGAGGAAGCGCGTCCTTCGAAGTCCAGGCCGAGAAGAAGTCTGCCTAGTCCTAAGTATCTTCCCCGCGGGCCGGCCGCCCTTCTCGCCGGCCGGCCCGCGCTTCTCCCCAAGAACCATCCGGAAACGGAGTACCTTGCATGACATCCAGCACCAACAACAAGAAGGGCAGGCACAGCGCCAAGCGCGTCGTGGGCATCGTCGTCTCAGCAGTGCTCGCGGCGGCGTTCGTGGTCGTCATCGCGGCGGCGAACACCGTGCTGCCCAAGTTCAACCAGATCATCAACTCCTACTTTGGCGTGGAGCAGAGCTGGGACAACTCCGGAGTGGACACCTCCGGCCTTGACCTCGCCTACAACAAGGCCGACTACGACCGCGGTTCCATCGCCGAGGCCGAGAAGGCCCTGGACCAGGACATCTCCGGCGAGGGCTACGTGCTTCTCAAGAACGACGAGTCCCTGCCGCTTGAGAAGGGCACCACGCTCTCCTTTGTGAGCGGCAACTCCCGAGACCTGGGCGTCAAGGCTAAGAGCATGCTCGAGACCACCCTGGGCCTGGAGGGCGGCAGCACCGACGCCCTTACGCCGGCCATGGAGCAGGCGGGCTTCAGCGTCAACAAGACCCTCACGGACTTCTACGCCACCGGCAAGGGCAAGGACTACGTCATGGGCCCTGGCTCGGTGAGCTACGGCGACGACGAGGACTTCTCCATCAACGAGTGCCCGCTCTCCGTCATGCGCGACGCCGGCGTGCTTGACTCCATGGAGGGCACCACCCCCGTCTACGTGCTCAAGCGCGTGGCCGGCGAGGGACGCGACATGCCCCGCTCCATGTACAACCACGCCTCCAGCGCCGAGGACCGCGCCAAGAGCTACCTTGAGCCCGACTCCACCGAGCTGGAGATTCTGCAGTACTTGAACGACAACTTCACAAACACCGTCCTGGTAGTCAACTCCAATGCGGCTGTTGAGCTGGACTGGCTGGCGGACTTCCCCAACATCAAGTCCGTGCTCGTCGTGCCCACCACGGGCACCTATGGCGTGGAGTCCCTGGGCCGCATCCTCTCTGGCGACATCAACCCCTCCGGCCGCACCGTTGACACCTACGTGGCTGACGCGAGCAAGAGCCCGGCTGCCCAGAACTTCGGCGACTACCAGTACCTTGACGAGTCCGGCAACCTCACCAAGTACAACTACGTGAGCTACGAGGAGGGCATCTACGTCGGGTACCGCTACTACGAGACCCGCTACGAGGACGCGGTCCTGGGCCAGGGCAACGCCGGTGGCTTCACCTATGCAGACGAGGTCTGCTATCCGTTTGGCTTTGGCCTCAGCTACACCACCTTTGACTGGACGAACTTCTCCACGAGCTGGTCTGGCAAGACCTGCACGGCCAAGGTGACCGTTGCCAACACCGGTGACGTGGCCGGTAAGGACGTGGTTGAGCTCTACGCGCAGAGCCCCTACACCGACTACGACCGCGCCAACGGCGTCGAGAAGCCCGCGGTGGAGCTGGTGGGCTACGCCAAGACCAAGCTGCTGGAGCCCGGCGAGAGCCAGGAGCTCACCGTGACCTTCGACGAGTCCCAGCTTGCCGCCTACGACTCCGAGGGCGCTGGCACCTGGGTGCTTGACGCCGGCACCTACTACGTGACCGCCGCCACCGACGCCCACGCCGCCGCCAACAACGTGCTGGCTGCCAAGGCCGCCGGCACCAAGACCGATGCCCGCGGCAACGCGTCCCTGGTAGACACCTACGTTCCCGCCAACGCCAACGTTGACGTGACCACCTACGCCAAAGACACCCTCACCGGCGAGGCCGTTGCCAACCGCCTCTCCGACGCCCGCGGCGACGTGACCTACCTCACCCGCGCGGACTGGGAGAACACCTTCCCCACGCACGACGGCGACGTCACCTCCCAGGTCTCTACCTGGGGCAACGAGATCAACGGCGAGGACGGCGTGAGCTACACCTACGGCAAGGTGGCCTCCGCGGATCTTCTGTCCAAGCTCGACTCCACCGACTCCGGAAACCCCGACGTCAAGGCGTGGGAGGGCGAGCTCACCTTTGGGGCCAAGAACGGCCTCGACCTCATTGACCTGCGCGGCCTTGAGTACGACGACCCCAAGTGGGACCAGCTCCTGGACGAGCTCACCCCCGAGGACTACGACACCGTGATTAGCCACGCCGGATACGGCACCAAGGCGCTTGACTCCGTGAACAAGCCCGCCGGCACCGACGCGGACTCCACGTCTGGCTGGAGCTGGGGCGGCACGGGCATGACCTTCTGCAACCCCATGACCGTGGCGCAGACCTGGAACCAGGAGATCGCCTACCGCCTGGGCAACATGATTGGCAACGAGAGCCTGCTCGGCGGCGGCACCGGCTGGTATGCCCCGGCCATGAACGTCCACCGCACGCCGTACTCCGGCCGCAACGGCGAGTACTTCTCGGAGGACGGGTTCCTCTCCGGCGCGATGGCCTCCCAGGAGGTCCGTGGCGCCGCCGAGAAGGGCGTCTACACGATCATGAAGCACTTTGCCTTCAACGAGCAGGAGAACCACCGCGGCGACCGCAGCGGCCAGTACTCCATGGCAACCTGGATGAACGAGCAGTCCGCCCGCGAGCTGTACCTTAGGCCCTTCGAGATGTGCATGAAGGCCGGCGACGTGGAGCTTTCCTACGTGCGCCAGAACGCCGACGGCACGCAGGAGAACGCCACTACCAAGATTCGCGCCTGCCAGGGCGTCATGACCTCGTTCAACCGCATCGGCGCCACGTGGGCGGGCGGCTCCTACGACCTCATCACGGGCATCGTCCGCAACGAGTGGGGCTTTGACGGCTGGATCCTGACGGACAACGCCGACACGGGCGTCTTCATGAACGGCCTGCAGATGATCGAGGCCGGCGCAGACGCCAAGCTCACCGTGAGCGACCCCACGGCGCTGTGGAGCTTTGACTCTGGCGACGCCACGCAGTACCGCTACGCTCGCGAGGCCATGCACCATCTGCTTTACGTGATGGCCAACAGCCACGTCATGAACGGCGCCGTCCACGGCAGCGTCTACAGCACGGGCACCGCCGGCATGCAGAAGGCCGACATGCTCCGCTGGGCCCTCACCGGCGCAGGCGTCGTGGGCGCGGGCGTCATCCTGGGCGTCAACGTGGCCCTGGAGCTCCGTCGTCGCAGGCGGGGTTGACAAAGGGACAGTCCCTTTGTCAACTTCGAGTGCCGGGCGAGAAGGACGCGCGTTGTGTTTCTCGTCTGTCACCGCAGTTACATAGTTGTTTCTCGCCGCACCCCGCAGCTCGCTTTCAGGCTGCGGGGTGTATGCTCACACGTAGCACGCGTAACTTTCTCGCATTAGGTTGCAAGGGGGAGGGGAATGGGTCCCCTCCGGTTGCGTCGTGTGAAAGGGGAAACAGACCAATTCTGGGAGGAACCACCATGAAGAACACCCCCTCTACGCAGGGTCGCGCCTACTCGCGCCGCGACTTTCTCAAGCTTTCCGGCCTTACGGCCCTGTCCATCGGGGGCATGACGGTCCTCACCGCATGCGGTCCGTCCACCGAGACCAAGGACTCCGGCGCCACCGACGCCAAGTCCGACACTGCGAGCTCCTTTGGCGAGGGCGGCAAGCTCCGCGTCGGCATGGAGGTCGCCTACCCGCCGTACAACTGGCAGACCTCCGAGGCCACCGATGACACCATCCCGGTGGAGGGCCTCGACGGCGCCTACGCCGACGGCATCGACATCTTCGTCGCCAAGAAGGTCGCCGCGGCCTTCGGCCTTGAGGCCGTTGCCGTCAAGCTGGCCTGGTCCGGCCTCATTGAGGCCCTGAACGCCGGCCAGATCGACTGCATCATCGCGGGCATGACCCCCACCGACGAGCGCAAGCAGTCCATCGACTTCTCCGACCCGTACTTCATCGGCCACTACGGCCTGCTGGTCAAGAAGGACTCCCCCTACGCCAGCGCCACGTCCTTCGCGGACTTTGCCGGCGCCTCCGTCCTGGGCCAGAAGGACACCCTGCTCGACACCGTCATCGACGAAATCGATGGCGTCAACCACATGACCCCGGTCGACTCCGTCCCGGCCCAGCTCTCCCACGTCAACCAGGGGGCCTGCGACGCCATCACCTACAACGTCGAGAACCGCGGTGGCCTGCTTGCCGCCAACCCCGACCTGGTGGCCATCCAGTTCGATGGTTCCTACCAGCTCTTCCCGGACGAGGTCTCCTGCAACGTGGGCCTCAAGAAGGGCCAGGACGACGTTCTGAAGAAGATTAACGACGCCATTGCCGCCATGGGCGCGGACGACTCCACCTGGGAGACCATCATCGCCCGTCAGCCGGCATAGCGCACGCGCAACACGTCTGACGTGGGCGTCCGCCACCCTCGGGTGCGCGGACGCCCTTTGCCGTATTTCTTACCTAGGAGGAAACCCCACATGAGCACCACCTCCGAGGCCGCCGGCACCAGCCCGGCCGCCCCCGCCCAGAAGACCCGCGGCCGCCTGGCCTCCTTCTTCTGCGACGACCACCGCTACGTCTTCCTTGGCACGAGCGTCTTTGCCCTCATCGGCCTGGCGCTGGGCAACTCCGTCCACCCCGCGTCGAGCTTTTTGGCCGCGTCCTACGCGGTGGAGTCCGTACTGTACTACGTGCTTCTCGCCTGGCTCGTGGTGTCTGCCGTCGCGCTGGTGAACAAGCTCGTCAAGTGGCGCGACTACGCGGCCACCTCACCCTTTGCCAAGCCCGCCGCCAAGCGCGTGGAGCGCATCGCCAGCTACGTGGTCTGGGCCATCGTGCTGGTCTTCATGGCCGACCGCTGGGTCGTGGGCTTTGCCGACCTCGCCGCCGCTGCCGTGGCCGCCGACTCCAACCCCACCGACTTCTGGTCCAGCTCCATCTTCATGCTCTGGAACACCCGTAGCGTCTTTGCCACAGGCATCCAGAACACGGTGCTTCTCGCCCTCTTCGGCACGGTCATCGCGTTCTTCCTGAGCCTGCTTCTGGTCTTCCTGCGCATCCAGGTGGTCGACCGCTCCGACAACGACTTCGTCCGCTTCCTCAAGGTGGTGGGCTCCGGCTTCGCGCGCGTCTACTCCACCGTGGTCCGCGGCACCCCGATGATGATCCAGGGCCTGCTCATCTACTTCGGCGGCATCGGCGTGCTCAAGGCATTTGGCCTGTCCACCGGCCAGATCGGCGCCGTGTGGTCCACCTTTGTCGCCGGTCTGGTGACCATCTCGCTCAACTCCACGGCCTACATGATGGAGGTCCTGCGCTCTGGCATCGGCGCCGTGGACTCCGGCCAGGCCGAGGCCGCCCGCTCCCTGGGCCTCTCCCAGTGGCAGGCCATGAGCAAGGTCGTCTTCCCGCAGGGCGTCAAGAACTCCATCCCGGCTCTCTCCAACGAGCTGGTCATCAACCTCAAGGACTCCTCGGTGCTCTCCGTCATCGGCGTCGTGGACCTCATGTTTGCCACTACCACCATCGCCGGCAAGTACTACAAGCAGATGGAGATCTACGTCGTGGCCATGGCCGTCTACCTCGTGCTCACCATGGTGGCCTCTAAGCTCCTGGGGCTTCTCGCCAAGCGCCTTGACGCCGCCGAGCCCGGCCCCGTCCTGGGAACCTCCGACGTGCTGTCCACCAAGGGCACCGTGTCTGAGGAGCACTAGGCGCACTCAACGCAAAGACATCAGGAAGTTAAGGAGAAGAACATGGCTAACGCTTCCGAGCCGGTCATTCGCGTCGAGGGCGTTCAGAAGTCCTTTGGCGCAAACCACGTCCTGCGCGGCGTGGACTTCGAGGTCATGCCGGGCGAGGTCGTCACCATCATCGGCGCCTCCGGCTCCGGCAAGTCCACCCTGCTGCGCTGCATTAACCTGCTCGAGACCCCCGACGCCGGCCACGTGTGGTTCCACGGCGAGGACCTAGCCGCCGAGCACGTCAACGTCAACCGCCTGCGCGAGTCCATCGGTATGGTGTTCCAGGGCTTCAACCTCTTCAACAACATGAACGTCATGGAGAACTGCGTGCTGGCCCCCGTGACCCTCAAGAAGTGCTCCCGCGCCGAGGCCGAGGAGCGCGCCCGCAAGCACCTGGCCGAGGTGGGCCTGCTGGACTTTGCCCAGGCTCCCGTGGTTAAGCTCTCCGGCGGCCAGAAGCAGCGCGTGGCCATTGCCCGCGCCCTGTGCATGGAGCCCGAGATCATGCTCTTTGACGAGCCCACGAGCGCCCTCGACCCCGAGATCGTTGGCGAGGTCCTAAACGTCATGCGCGACCTTGCCGCCGGCGGCATGACCATGGTCGTGGTCACCCACGAGATGGCCTTCGCCAAGAACGTGTCCGACAAGGTGGTCTTCATGGACAAGGGCGTCATCGCCGAGGCCTCCAGCCCGGCGGAGATGTTCAGCAACCCCAAGCTGCCGCGCACCCGCGAGTTCCTGAGCCGCTACCTGGACGACCCGCGCGCCGTCGAGGGTGAGGAGTAGAGTATGGCCGACGTTTGGCGTTTCTTCTCGCACGAGGACGACCTGCCCGACCTGGACGCGGACGCCCTGTGCGGGCGCCTGGGCGCGGAGCTTTCCATCCCCACGGTGGACGGTCCCACGCACGACCAGACCGACTGGGCGGCCTTCGACCGCCTCGAGGCCTTCTTCCGCGCCAGCTTCCCGCTGCTTTTTGACGCCGCCTGCGTGGAGAAGTTCGACCACTCGCTCATGCTCACGGTGCCCGGTCGCAACCAGGAGCTGCGCCCGGCGCTGCTTTTGGGCCACATGGACGTGGTGCCCGTCGTGCCCGGCACTGAGACCGACTGGACCCACGGCGCCTTTGACGGCCACGTGGACGACGAGTACGTCTGGGGTCGCGGCGCCCTGGACATGAGCGACCAGGTCATGGGCAACCTCGAGGCCGTGGAGTACGTGCTGGGCCACGACGGCCTGCCCGAGCGCACCATCATCGTCTGCATGGGCCAGGACGAGGAGACCCTCCAGACGGGCGCCCGCACCATGGGCGCCGAGCTGGCCCGTCGCGGCATCCGCTGCGAGTTCTCCCTGGACGAGGGCAGCTACGTGGTGAGCGACCTCGCGCCCTACGGCGCGCCGGGCCGCCACGGCCTCATGGTGTTTCTCGCCGAGAAGGGCTACGCGGACGTGCGGCTCACGGTCAGAAGCGCCGGCGGGCACTCGTCCAACCCGTTTGGGGGCACGTCTTTGGCCACGCTCGGCCGCGCCATCGCGCGCCTGGCCGAGGCCGACTGGGGCTGCGAGGTCACGCCGCTCCTGCGCCAGACGCTAGAGGCCGTGGGGGCGGGGGACGGCGCCGATCTGGACCCGCGCGAGTTTCTCGCCGACCGTGACCTCTTCCCGTACGTGACCACCACCTGCGCGCCCACCATGATCTGCGGCGGCAGCGCCCAGGCCAACGTCATGCCGCAGGACATGACCGCCACGGTCAACTTCCGCCTGCTCACGGGCACCACGGCGGCAGACGTCCTGGCTCGCGTGCGCGAGCTGGTGGCGGACCTTCCCGTGGAGGCGGAGCTTGTGGCCGAGGTCTCAAACGACCCGTCGGCCGTCTCCGTGCTGGAGGGTGCTGGCGCCGAGGGCCTGCGAGCGGCCTGCGAGCGCTACTTTGTGGATCCCGCGACGGGCGAGCCCCTGCCGCTTGTGCCTGCGCTCCTGCTGGGCGCCTCAGACTCCCGCATGTACGAGTGCTGCTGCGGCACCTGCCTGCGCTTCTCGCCGTTCGTTGCCGACGCTGACGAGGTCTCCCGCGGCATCCACGGCACCGACGAGCGCATCACCCGCCGCGCCTACCTCCAGGGCATCCGCCTCCTGGTCCACCTCCTTCGCACCACCTGCTGCTAGGCCGTGAGTTGACAAAGGGACAGTCCCTTTGTCAACTTTTTGCGGAGCGCGCTTTTGGGTATAAGCCCCCTCACCGATGTCTAGGGTGAGGGGGCGTTGCTATGCCGAGAAGTGCGCGCGTCAAGGCCGAGTCCGGTTTCTACCATGTGGTGGCAAAGGGGAGCGGCGGGCAGAACCTGTTCGAGGGGCCAGCCGACTACCAGGCGTTTCTTGGCTTTCTGTCCCAGGCATGCGAGAAGCACGGCGTTGCTGTCATAGCCTTCTGCCTCATGACCAACCACGTGCACCTCCTTGTGGAGGACCCCGATGGCAACCTTAGCCAAATGATGCAGTCTTTGATGACATCCTATGCCCAGAGGTTCAACTCGACGGGCGGGCACATCGGCCACGTCTTCCAGCAGCGCTTTAAAAGCCAGCCAGTCGAGGACGATGCCTACCTGCTCCAGGCGGCCCGTTACATCCACAACAATCCCGCAAGGGCGGGCATCTGCGCTGCCTGGGAGTACCGGTGGAGCAGCTACCGCGAGTACGTTGGGCGCCCCGAGGTGGCCAAGACGTCCCTTTTGCTGGACATGTGCGGTGGGCGAGAGGGGTTTGTCGCCTTCAGCGCGGGCGCGCAGGACGGCAGCTATCGCTTTTCTCAGCGAACGCGCGTGTCAGATGCCGAGGCCCAAGAGATCGCACGTGCCGTTCTGGGCGGACTTGACCCAATTGACCTCAAGGCGTTGGGGCGAGAGCGCCGCAATGCGCTACTCTTTGACTTGAAGGAGGCCGGCTTGTCTGTCAGGCAAATCGAACGACTGACCGGCATCGGCCGAGGCACCATTGCCAAGGCATCGCAAAGTTGACAAAGGGACTGTCCCTTTGTCAACTTTTCCGGGCGCCACTACCGAGGAGGAAGCATGCAGGACGGGTTTGTGAAGGTCGCGGCTGTGACGCCCGAGGTCAGGGTGGCTGACGTTGCCTTCAACGTGGACGCGTGCGTCCGGGCGGCGCAGACGGCCTGCACGGTGCACGGCGCCATGGTGGTGACGCTGCCCGAGCTCTGCCTCACCGCCTACACCTGCGAGGACCTCTTCTGGCAGGACGCGCTTCTTTCCGCCGCGGACAAGGGCCTGGCGGACTTTGCCCGTCGTACCGCGGACCTCAATGCGCTTCTTTTGGTGGGCCTGCCCGTCCGCGTGAACGCCAAGCTCTACAACTGCTGCGCCGTGGTCTGCGGCGGCACCATTCTGGGCGTCGTGCCCAAGCGGCACCTGCCCACCTACAACGAGTTCTATGAGGGCCGTCACTTTGTGCCGGGCACCACAGACGTCGTCGCCATTGACGTGGGCGGCCAGCTTGACGTGCCCTTTGGCACGAGCCAGCTCTTTGCCTGCGACGAGCTGTCCGAGCTCGTGGTGGCCGCCGAGCTCTGCGAGGACCTCTGGGTTCCCAACCCGCCCTCCGTCGCCCACGCCATGGCCGGTGCCACCCTCGTCTGCAACCTCTCTGCCTCAAACGCCCTGGTCGGCAAGGCCGACTACCGTCGTGACCTAGTGCGCGGCCAGAGCGCACGACTGCTGTGCGGCTACGTCTACGCCAGCGCCGGCACGGGCGAGTCCACGCAGGACGTGGTCTTCTCCGGCCACGACCTCGTCTGCGAGAACGGCCGCCTGCTCGCGGAGGGCAAGCCCTTTGGCGACGGGCTGGCCGTTTCGGAGGTGGACGTGCGCCAGCTGGCCGCCGAGCGCCGCCGCATGTCAACGTTTGATGTTGCCGCAAGTGGCGTCCAGCGTGGCTACCACGTCACGCACTTCTCGCTTGACGAGTGCGAGACGCGCCTTACGCGCTACGTGGACGCGCACCCGTTTGTGCCGGCAGACCCGGCCCGCCGCGCGGAGCGCTGCGAGGACGTCTTCAACATCCAGGCCCACGGCCTGGCCAAGCGCCTGGCGCACACCCACTCCAGCCACGCCGTTATCGGCATCTCCGGCGGCCTTGACTCCACTCTGGCGCTGCTGGTGACCGTGCGCGCCTTTGACCTGCTCGACCTGGACCGTACCGGCATCATCGCCGTGACCATGCCGGGCTTTGGCACCACCGACCGCACGCACGACAACGCCACCAAGCTCTCCGACGCCCTGGGCGTCGACTTGCGCGAGGTCAACATCGGCGATGCTGTGCGCCAGCACTTTAGTGACATCGGGCATGACGAGTCCGTCCACGACGTCACCTACGAGAACTCCCAGGCGCGCGAGCGCACGCAGATCCTCATGGATGTGGCCAACCAGGAGGGCGGCATGGTCATCGGCACCGGCGACCTCTCCGAACTGGCGCTGGGCTGGGCCACCTACAACGGCGACCACATGAGCATGTACGCCGTCAACGCCTCCGTGCCCAAGACCCTCGTGCGCCACCTGGTGCGCTACGTGGCCGACACCTGCGACAACCCCGAGGAGACCGAGGTCCTGCTGGACGTGCTGGACACGCCCGTCTCGCCGGAGCTTTTGCCCGCGACCGGCGACGGCAAGATCTCCCAGAGGACCGAGGACCTCGTCGGCCCCTACGAGCTGCACGACTTCTTCCTCTACGAGGTCCTGCGCCACGGCGCCTCTCCCCGCAAGGTCTTCCGCCTGGCTTGCCGCGCCCTTGGCAAGACGTATGACGAGACGACCATCCTCTCCTGGCTCAAGGTGTTCTACCGACGCTTCTTTGCCCAGCAGTTCAAGCGCAGCTGCCTGCCCGACGGCCCCAAGGTGGGCTCTGCCGCGGTGAGCCCGCGCGGGGACCTGCGCATGCCCGCCGACGCCTGCGCCACTGTCTGGCAGGCCGAGCTCGATGAGCTCCGGTAGACCGGCTTCCAGCGTCTGCTGCCGCGCAGTGCCGTTAATCGTGTACGGCGCTTGGTTGGCCGCCCTTATCGGCCTGCCTCCTGTGCTGGAGCTTCCGGGTGCCTTGAGCTGCGAGGGGTTGGCGCTCTCCTTCTCGGGGCTACGGGCACTTGCGGCACTCGGGCTCCTTGCGGGCATCGCCTTCGCTGGCCGAATTTCCGCACGGCCCCGTCGCGCCCTCTGCGCGGTGGGGATGGTCTCAACCGCTGCGTATTGCGCGCTTACGGCGACGGCACTGCTCAAATACCTGGCTTTTGGCGCAAGCGAGGCAATCGTCCTCGGCTGGTCTGCAATTTGCCTCGTCTTGTTCGGCTCTTTTGCATGCGGGACCGTCTGGCAACGCGACCTCGGAAAGGCCGAGACAGGCACAGCCCCCTTCTCGCGCGGTCTAGCTGCGCGTTTCCTCGCCTTTGCTTTGCTCGCGCTCGGCATCCTTGGAATCTTGGTGGGAAATGAGCCCAATTGGACGTTTGCCCGCCTTTCGTATTCGGCTGCGTCCGGCTTTGATGCGTCGAACTGCTGGCACGTGCTCGCCTACAGCATCGCCGGCTTTGCGGGGCCGGGTCCCCACCTGCTTCGAAGCGGCGTGCTTGACCCTGGGCCCATTGATGCCGCTTGCTGCCTTGCATGGTGCGCCGCGGGCATGCTTGCCGCCTGGCTCGACAAGCGGGGCAAAAGCGCCTCGTGCCTTGCGGGCATGGCTTTTGGCGTGATCGCGGCACGATGCCTTGCCGAGCTCGCGCCGGCGCTGTTTGCCGGTCGCAGCGCGGTCGGATTCGCGGCGCTGGCTTGCGGCGCAGCGCTTATCGCCGTGAGTTCCGTACGCGAGGCGGCCGACCACGCTGCTCGTCCACGGCCGGTCGCAGTGGAGGCCGGACCATCGGACGACGCTTTCGACCTAACACCCCTCTCGCCTCGCGAGCGCGAGGCGGTTCTCGGCCGTTTGGCAAAAAAGAGTTCTGCCGAGGTGGCGTGTCAGATGGGCGTCAGCCCATCGACGGTTAGAAACCTGCAGTCCAGGGCCGCAAAGAAGCTCGGTGTCGGGTCCCTTGACGAGCTGTCGCCTTTCCAGCAGGTTGCCGTGGAGCCCAAAGTGCCGCGCCATTCACCGATGGCAGCGCTGCTCCCATACTTGATTGTGTTCGGCTCGGTGCTGCCTGTGGGCGCCCCCTTGGCCGGGGGCTGGATCGAGGCTGCTCTTGCGGGCCAGATACTGCTCGCCTTTGGCCTGGGGCTTGTCGCCGCTTGCTCGGGGCGCACAAAGAGGACGGCTGTTCCGCAGGCGCCTCTTTGCGGTGTGGCCGCCCTCCTGGGCGCCTGCTCCGTCGCCGAGGTTGCCGGCCTTGCGCAAGGAACCCTTTTTGTATTTGCCGCGCGAGCGGCCGCCCTTGCCGTGCTGGCTTTGGTCGTGGCTTCCGCTCGCGCGGCTTGGGACTGCGCGTTTGCGCCGCGCGATGTCGCATGCATTTCTGCTGCCTGTCTGCCTGCGCTGCTCGTTGGAGGGCTTGGAGCTGCGCTTTGCAGTTGCAGTTTCGGAATACTCACCCTATATGTCGGAAGAAAGAAGGACGCGTGCTCGTTGGCTACGCTGGTCGCGTCCTTTGGCCTGGGCTCTGCCGTGGGCGCGCACTTGTCTTGGTCTTTGGTATGTACGGGCGAGCTTTTGGCGCTGACGGGGTCGATGGCGGGTGTTGCCGCCGCGGCTTCTCTTGCGAGCCTGGCAATGGGTTCCGTCGTCGTTGCGGGTATCGTCTCGGCGGCCGCGCTCTTCTGGGCTTGTCTTGCCCGGCGCGACATCTCTCGGCTGCGAGGGCAATCAATCGACTTCGGCGCCCGGGTGAGTGCCCTTTGCCGTCTGCGCGGCCTCAACGAGACGTGCACTTCCGTTGCGATAGCTCTTATTGGGGGGATGAGCGGCCCTGAGATATGCGAGGCCCTTCTCATTGCTCCCGGCACTCTAAACAGCGCCAGGCGCGAGGTGTTTCGAGTCTTTAATGTTCATACCGTGGCGGGCCTCGATGCGCGCGTGGCTCGGCTTCTTGGCCTTCTTGAGGGGCAATAAGCGACCTCGGTTTTCATGGTTTTCCTTTCGTCGTTTGCTTTGATTGCTGCCTGCGGGCTCTTTGCTCAGGACCTTCTTTCTTCATAGAACTCTCGATACAGCCGCTGGCAAGAAGTCCCATCGAGGTCTTTGCCGCTTACCGTCGCGAGCCGCCCCTCGCGGACAAATACCGCGGCGGTGCAGAACGAGTCGGCAATTCCAAGGTCATGTGTCGACATGACGACGGTTCGCCCCGTCGCCGCCCACTTAGCGAGCGCTCGTGTTGCCCGCTCCTTGTTCGTCGGGTCCAGGGCGCTTAGCGGCTCGTCAAGCAAAAGCAGGCGTGCGCCGGTAGACATGGCAACCGTTAAGGCTATGAGCTGGCGCATGCCGTCGGAGCACTTGCGCACGGGGATGTCGATGATGCCCGACGCCCCGCACGCATGCGCGATCTTCTCGATTGAGGCGTCGGAGCGCCACTGTCGTCTCGCAATCTGCGCATGTTCGCGTCCTGTGAGCAGGGGCTCGAGCAGCTTCACCGCAGAAGGCAGGTAGAAGCAATACCTCTCCCACTCGCCTGGCGTTGTGGCCACACCGTCGACCAGGAGTCTGCCGCTTACGCGGCAATCCCAAGGAACGGCAAGGGTTTCGAGCAGCGTCGTCTTGCCGCTCCCGTTGGGGGCGATAAGCCCAACAATCCCTCCCAAGAAGCTGAGCGAACTATCCCGCAGGATGATTCGGGGACCCCTGCGCACGCAAAGGTTATCGAGCTCGATCATCAGAACCTCCTTCGGCCAAGCGACGCCGGTCCCGAGCGTTGTCCCAGGCCTCCAAGGCAATGCCCACAAGGCATGTCGTTGCCGCTACGCACGCAAGGATTGCCGCGCCGCGCTCGACCGTCGCCTGTGGAAACGCGGAGATATCAAATGCAACCGAATAGGTCATCTGTCCGACGACCTGGTCAAGCCTGAGGTAGGTGGTGGGAAGCCATGACCCGAATACGGCCCACGGCGCCGAGCTGGTGGAGTAGGGGGGCAGCAGGGGAAGTACGCATAGCGTGACGCCGGCGGCGAACGCCCCGGTCGCTCCGGCCCTGCCAACAACGCACATGACAGATACGAGGGCAACACCCGCCAGGGCAAGAAGGGCGATGTCCTCCGAGATTGCCTGGCCCGCGGTGCTCGTGACGACGTTGTTTGCAATTATGTGGACAAGGGGATAAGTGGGGTCTCCAATCCCGTTGCGCAAGAGTGCCACGAGTGCGGCCGGCATGACGACGGCGGCCATGCCCGCCGCGACGCACGCGATGCTCGCCATCGTCGCTGCCGCTCGTCGTGCCGTTCTGCCAATGGGCGCATGGGCAAGGAGGGTTTGCCCCCGGAGCCGCCTGACGATGCTTGTCGTGGCGACGACGGCGGGAAGAAGCACAACGATCGCCGGCATGAGCCCAAGGACAAAGGAGAGGTACTCTAGCGCCGGCAAGTCCGCCGCGGTGGCATACACGGGCGTGCCGTCGATGTTCGCGAGCCCGTCGAACAGCTTTGCGTAGGCGCTGTGCATGTTGTCGCCGGTAAGGTAGCCCGCGCGCTGCTCGGCATCTTCGACCTCGCTGGCGGCCGCCATGGCGCGGAAGAACTCTTTGCTCGGGTACTTTGCGGCAACCGCATCGGAATAGTGCCGATACTGCTGCTGCGTGAGGTCGTATAGCTCCTCGGGGAACTCATCCTTGTAGGCGGAGAGCTCGTTTCGAACGATCCCGAGCATCGAGAGCGCCCGGTCGCGGTTGATGGCCTCCTCGTTCATGGGAAAACCGACAATCATCGGCAGCAGCAGGAGCGCCTGACAGGCTATGAGAGACGCGGCGATTGCCTTATCGCGCAGGCAAACCCGGAGCAGGTCCGCTGCGTAGGCGAGCGACGCACGCAGAGACTCTGCCTTTGGCCGTTTCGATGCGATGCGCATGCCCATATGTCCTCCTGTCGAAGCGTGAGCTGCACTTACTGTGAATCGCCAACTGGTTCGTGTCTGTAGACGAGGCATATGAAACGAGTAAAGATGCCCGTCTACGCTGCGTTGTGCCGGCGTCCTTCTTTCCCGCGAAGCCCCTTGTCTCCGACCGCTCACAAAATCTAAGTGCCGCCTGTGAGATTTTTTCTATCGCAGTGGTATAAGGCCGACCGTCTGGGTATTATTCAGAACGTTGGACAGAGCGCCCCGGTGGGGGCGCACCCAAGAAGGAGGAAATCATGACTCTCAAGCCTCTCGGCGATCGCGTTCTCGTCAAGCCCGCCCCCAAGGAGGAGAAGACCTCTTCTGGCCTCTACATCTCCAGCGGCGCGCAGGAGAAGCCCCAGCGCGGCGAGGTCATCGCCGTCGGCGCCGGCAAGCTCAACGAGAAGGGCGAGCGCGTTGCCATGGACGTGCACGTGGGCGACGAGGTCTACTACGGCAAGTTCGGCGGCAACGAGGTCAAGGTCGACGGCGAGGACTTCCTGCTCCTCCGTGCCGATGACATCTACGCCATCATCGAGGACTAGCACCAGCTGACCAAAGACGCCCCGCCCGCGGCGGGACACACCTGAAAGGGATTCACAATGGCTAAGGACATTTACTTCGGCACCGACGCTCGCGCCAAGCTCGCCAAGGGCGTCAACACCCTGGCTGACGCCGTCACCACCACCATGGGCCCCAAGGGTCGCTACGTGGCCCTTCAGCGCTCCTACGGCGCCCCCACCATCACCAACGACGGCGTCTCCGTCGCCAAGGAGATCGAGCTCAAGGACCCCGTGGAGAACATGGGCGCCCAGCTGGTGAAGGAGGTCGCCACCAAGACCAACGACACCGTGGGTGACGGCACCACCACCGCCACGCTGCTGGCCCAGGTCATCGTCAACGAGGGCCTGCGCAACGTCGCCGCTGGCGCCAACCCCATCGCCATCCGTCGCGGCATCGACAAGGCCGTCGACGCCGTCGTGACCGAGATGAAGAAGTCCGCTCAGCAGGTCTCCACCAAGGAGCAGATCGCCTCCGTTGGCACCATCTCCGCCTCCGACCCCGAGATCGGCAAGAAGATCTCCGACGCCATGGAGGTCGTGGGCAAGGACGGCGTCATCACCGTCGAGGAGTCCCAGACCTTCGGCATCGACATCGACACCGTCGAGGGCATGCAGTTCGACAAGGGCTACATCTCCCCGTACTTCTCCACCAACAACGACACCATGACGGCCGAGCTGTCTGACCCCTACATCCTGATGACCGACCAGAAGGTCTCCAACATTCAGGACGTGCTCCCCATCCTCGAGGCCGTTGCCAAGCAGGGCAGCCCGCTGCTCATCATCGCCGAGGACGTGGACGGCGAGGCCCTGGCCTCCCTCATCCTCAACAAGCTCCGCGGCGCCCTCAACGTCTGCGCCGTCAAGGCCCCCGGCTACGGTGACCGTCGCAAGCGCATGCTCGAGGACATCGCCATCC
>ERZ824488.540-NODE-540-length-48407-cov-11.441078_pt1 | contig 48407 bp, 40 predicted proteins | sample MGYA00519936_ERZ824488 | MGnify/ENA primary metagenome ERZ824488 (study PRJEB31778, sample SAMEA3449153) | human gut metagenome | biome: human gut; feature: human-associated habitat; material: faeces | place: United Kingdom | collected 2010/2012 ... | reverse complement strand
ACTCAGTCTCGCCTACGGCTCGCCAGCTCCCCCATAAATGGTGGCGCCTTTTGGTGCGGTATAAACTCTTACATTAAGCCTGCCCTGAAAGGGGAGGTGGGTTTCGCGCAAGCGAAAGCCGGAGGGGTTATAAAGTAACTTACATCTCTTTGTTTGTTACAACCACTCAGTTGCCTGACAGTGACAGCTCCTCCATAAAAGGTAAAAAGCCCACCTTACGATGGGCTTTTCTTACTTCCTTTATTTCGTTATATCTTACGCTTTTCTTGTAAGCTCAACCAGCTTCTTCTCGGCCTTGGTAAGGTTAGCTTGGGCTTCCTTTATGTCGCTTTCAGTTTTCTTGATTTCTTTGTTCAATTCATCAATTTCCTTCCGGCATTCAGCGATTTCTGAATTATATTTGTTTATATCGTTCTTTGAACTTTTAATGCTGTCCTTGCTTAATTTTATTTCCTCACGTTGTCTGAGAAAAATTACAACGAATGGTATTGCAACTGCACCAACTACTACTCCAAAGAAGAGTGTTATCAGAGAAAATGAAAAGAGCAGTGCCAAAGCATACCCAATCAATGCAAGGGATATAACGCCCGAAACGACGCCCCAAAGTGTACGCCATGCTATACTCGCTGTGCTTTTTCGGATCGAGATTTGGCTGCTTTCTATTGAAAGTTTATGCCCAGACATATTCTTATTGCATTGAGAATATTTATCTTCCTTATATTTTAGTTTTAGCTCGTATTCCGGTATTAAATATGTATATAAGTTCTTTTCGTATTCAGTATAGCACATATCATAATAAGGCTGGTATTTTGATGCGAGATCATTACTGATATTTTGTGGTGCTGTTTTTTTAACAGTACTCCATATATTAGTAATATATGTGTAGTCATCGCTTAAAAAAGTCTTTGTAATCCAATTCCTACGTTCATATTCACTTAAATATTTCTCATCAACATAATAGAACAAATGCGTATCCGAAAGATTTTTGCTTCTTGCGAGTATCAACCCCCACCATCCCCTATAATCATGCGGGTATTCCTTTGATATCTTCTCATAAATTGATTGTGCATCGGCGTAGTTTTTAAGCTTCAAATGCATATCCGCGTTCTTTACCAGCGTTTCAAGGTCTTGGCCGTTGCTGAAGTTGACAACGGGGTTTGCGCCGCTGAAATTATAGCTGGTGCTTTGGTGCTGGTGGTACTCTATCGCCTTCGGTGCGCTGCTTATCGTGCCGCAGTATTCGCACTTTACAAAGTCCTGCCCTTCTTTTATCTGCAATGGGGAATTGCAGTTGGGGCATGTTGCGGTTACCAGATTGTTTGCCATAGTTCTTCTCCTTTATGTGAGGCTTCTTCCTAACTGCATAATAACACATTTGTATTCAAATGACAACATATGTAGTCAAAAGCTGCCGCTTTTTCGCGTAAAGTATTTGCTAATACTTTACCGGGAGGGTGTTTTTATGCTGCTGGATGCATCATTAGTTGGCAGGGTGATACAGGATTACAGGGAGTCTAAAGGACTTTCGCAGGAAGTGGTAAGTGGACTGGCGGACATTGGGCGCACGCACCTGAGCGCGATAGAGCGCGGCACCAGGAAGCCTACACTGGAGACGTTTTTCAGAATAAGCGAGGCGCTGGGAATAAGGCCGAGTGAGCTTATGCGCATGATAGAGGATGCTATGGACTAAATTTGCATTGCCCATTGACTCTTACACTGTGGCAGGCATTATAAGGCGTAACGAGCTTGAGACCGAATTGTACTGCCCCCTGTCAAAAAGAAAAAAAACAGCCCGGCTGCTGCGGTGGTCTGCCGGGCTTTGCCTTTTTACTATTTATCCGCCTGAATGTATATGAAGAAATCTTCTGTTGTGCCGTCCTGCCGTGCGGCGGTACAGCCGAATGCCCAAACGGGGAGATAGTAGCCCTGCGTGGGATTCTGCATATACACCAGATCGCATGTATTGACCATTACCGATTCCGCGGGGGCGGTAAGCGTATTTGTGTCTCTGCCCGCCAGTATGGCCTCGTACGCCTTCTGCTGGGATATTCCGTTCAGCTGCGCGCCGGCCTGAATATCGCAATCGTAGCGGCGTATTTTGACTATGCTTTCGCCTGCGCGCACGGAAACAACTATTGCACAGGAATTGACTATCGGGCTGCCGTTTACGCTGGAGGATAGATATATGTCGTATCCTATGCGGGTGCCGGTAGTATTGTCCGTGCGCTCTATTATGTCGGTGACCTTGTCAATGTCCGTTGAAAGTATCTGGCGGCTGGAGAAGAAGCGGAACACGGCGTTTACGGCTTCGTCCTGTGTTGGCAGGTCGCCTTCGGGCACGGTATAGCTTTCATATACCCAGCTTCCGCTTTCGGTCATTGTGACCCTGCCCGTTTCGTTTTCCGCGATGTATACGCCGGATGCGGCGGTTATTGCGTCGTATATGCCAACGCTTTGCGCAACGGCCATAAGGCGTTCTTCTATGGGCTGGGTTGACGGAACGTACATGAGCAGCTTGTCTGAATTTTCGCCAAGCGGGCAGTCAAGCGTTATGTCCGCGGGCAGCTCGTATGCGTTTGCGGCAAACGCAATGTCATCATAGGGTTCGTGGCTGCCGAATATCATTGTGAACGCAATGCCGGTGTATATGATCAGCAGTATGGTCAGCGACCATACAAAGCTTGAATGCTTGGGGAAGGGAAGCTTAAATTCCTTAAAGTCTATCTTTTTGCGGAAAATGTATGCCGCCAGTATGTAAAGCGCGCAGCCTGCTGCCATGCCTATTCCGGCGTAAAGATATTCATCGGTAACGAAGCCGCCGCCTTCAAGCAAAAAGTATATGCGCGAACAAAGCGAAGCCAAAAGCCCGCCTATGAACGCGCCGAACAACCTGAAGCGCGGGAACGCGGGCATGAAAAGGAAGCCGGCCGCAAGATAAGGCAGGGCATAGGAAAAAAGGTCGTCCAGAACGCCGGCGGAACCGTATTCGCTGAAGTTATAAAGCTTATGTAACGGCATGAATATGCTTTCGGCGGGATCCGCCATGCCAAGCTTGAGCGCATATGCCGCGCCGAGACAAATGCAGAAAAGCACGCAATAAGCCGCGCGAACGGAACCTTCACGCCGGTAAACACCAATGCCCAGTATTGCGGCGAAGCCTATGAGCATCGCCAAATTAGTGATTATATCAAAAGGAAACAAGTCAACCTCCGCATTTTTCGGTATTGCATCAATTTATTATAAACGTTTTTTGCCGCATAATCAAACTAAATTAACACAATGCACACATCAAGTTATGTACAGCGGCGGAATAAGATGGTATAGTATAATATGTATGCCTGTATGGTGGCGGAATGTTGTTTTGCCTTGACATGCGGATACAGCAAAACATAAAATATTCTCTTAGAGGGAAATTCACGGCCGGTGCTTATATTGCGCGGCCTGAAGGGAGAGAAAAACATGGCAAATATTTGCGCGGTGATACTGGGGGCAGGCAAAGCCGCCCGCATAGAGAATATGGCGAACGTGACCGTGGCAGGCCGCGGCATCGTAAAATGGGCGCTTGAGGCGGCGCACAGCGCGGCTGAGGACATTTTTATAGCAACGGATGACGAAGCGGTCATAAGCCAAGCAAACGGCGGAGCAAGGGCGATAGGCGGCGGAATTATTGAGCTTGTCCAAAGCATTGCCGAATACGACAGGGCAGTGCTGCTTTGCATGAATCAGATAGTGTCAAAAAAAGATGCCGAGAAGCTGGGTGAAGCAACCGCACCGTGCGCGGCGCTTACGCACGAAGGCCGCGAGATGCTCGCATGGAGCATAGACACGGCCGTGCTGAAGAACGCGGCGGGTATAGATGCGCTTATAGGCTGCATGAACGCGGAATATATAGAGGCGGACGAATACGCATCTGCTGCTATAGTGGATAAAAAAACGCTCAGCCTTGCCGAAGAAGCGATGCAGCGGCGCATAAAGGATATGCACTTTGAAAACGGTGTGAGCATTTTGCAGCCCGTAACGGTGTATATAGGTGCGGACGTCAAAATAGGCGAAAATGCTGTTATCTGGCCTAACAATACACTGACGGGCAAAACGGTAATAGGCAGGAATACCGAGCTTAAGCCCGGCTGCAACATAAACGACAGCGCAATAGGAGAAAGCTGCGTGCTGAATTACGTTTTTGCCAACGAGGCGCGCGTGGGCGACCGCGTGACGATAGGCCCGTATGTCAACCTTAGGCCCAAGACGGACATTGCCGACGGCTGCAAGATAGGCGACTTTGTGGAAGTGAAAAATTCAAACATCGGCGAAGGCACAAAGCTGCCGCATCTGAGCTACATAGGCGATGCGGACGTAGGCGCGCGGGTAAACGTTGGGTGCGGATGCGTATTCGTAAATTATGACGGCGTGCATAAGCACCGCACTACCGTGGGCAACGATGTGTTCCTCGGCTGCCAAACCAATTTGGTAGCGCCGGTCTCGGTCGGCGACGGGGCGTATACCGCGGCGGGTTCAACCATAAATAAGGACGTTCCTGCGGACGCAATGGCATTTGCGCGCGCACGGCAGGAAAATAAGGAAGGCTACGCATCGCGCTATAAGGCGCTGAAAAAGGGCGAATAAGCTAAGGAGACGGGCAAAAGGTGTATTGCGAGGTACTGGGGCTTAAAACCGAATACGAACGCCGCGGCGAAGGCAGGCCGATACTTATACTGCATGGCTGGGGCAGTAGCATACAGGCCATGGCGCCCGTTGCAAACTGCGTTGCGGCGCTGGGGTACGAAGCGGTATCGCTGGCGTTCCCGGGCTTCGGCGGTACAGAGGAGCCCAAGGAAGCGTGGGGCGTTGCGGACTATGCGCACTTTACCAAGGCATTTATTGAGCAGCAGGGAATAGTGGGCTGCTCGGTAGCGTGCCATTCCTTCGGCGGACGGGTTACAATAATGCTCGCGGCTGAGGACAATGCGCTTTTTGATAAGCTTATCATGATAGACGCGGCGGGCGTGCGGCCCAGGCGAACAATTAAGTATCATGTAAAAACATGGGCCTATAAGCTGGCTAAAAAGCTTGCCAGGATAGGCTTTATAGACAGGGTATTCAGGCTGAGCGAAAGGCAGAAAAACGCCGGCAGCGCGGATTACCGCGCGCTTAAGACGGACGTTATGCGAAAGACGTTCGTAAACGTTGTCAATCAGGATCTTACGCCGCTGCTTAGCGGCATAAGGAACGATACGCTGCTCATATGGGGCGATAAGGACACGGCGACGCCGCTTGAATACGCAAAGCTGATGGAAAAGAAAATGCCCAATGCGGGCTTAGCTGTGCTGGAAGGCGCGGGGCATTTTTCATACGCGGAGAAATATCCGCAGTTCTGCGCCGTTATGAAGGCGTATTTGAAAGAATAGGAGAAATCTTTTACCTATGGGAAACGAGCTTGTTAGCAGCATTTTGAGTTATGCGCTCAGCGTATTCATGGGGGCGGCCGTTGTGGCGGCGTCCGTTCCGCTGGTGCATATATTGCAGCTTGAAAGTTATCAGGGCAAAATGTACCTGAAATGGCTTATGAAGCATATCGGCTCGGACTTTGTGCCGAGCTTTGTCGCGGGCGCGGCGGCGCTTGCGCTGAGGGCGGGCTATGTGCTTATAGGCGGAACCAATCCGCTTATCGGCCGCATATGCTATTATCTTGCGGATATAGTATACATAGCCATGCTTGCGGTGATATATTTTTCCTATGAGAAAAAGCCGCACGTTAAGCCCATCGCCTATACGGGCCGCGTAAAGCGCCTGCTTGCGGCGGAATTCATATTGGCAACGCTGTTCAGCGCAATGTTTTTCTCTCCCTTGCTTTGGGATAAATACGGCCTTGCGTGGATAGTATATATGCCGCCAATGATAATACGGTATCTTCCGGGGCTTATACTGCCGCTGTTTGTGTTCATATGCTATATTATCACCTATCCCATAGAGGAAGGCGTGAAGCAATGGTATCTTAACGATGCCAAACGTATGCTTAGGGAGCATGAAGGACTCATCCGCATAGGCATAACGGGAAGCTACGGCAAAACCGGCGTTAAATATGCGCTCAGTGAAATACTCAGCCGCAAATATAACACGCTCATAACCCCGGGCAGCTACAATACGCCAATGGGCGTTACGCGCACGGTAAGGGAACACTTAAGCGATGCGAACGAGGCTTTTGTTGCTGAAATGGGTGCACGCTATGTTGGCGATATAAAAACGCTGTGCAAGCTGGTGCATCCGCAGTACGGCATAATAACCGCCGTGGGCAAGCAGCACCTTGAAACATTCAAGAGCCTTGACAATATAATAAATACCAAGGCAGAGCTTATAAGCGGGCTTGAAGAAGGCGGCTGCTGTTTCCTGAACGGGGACGATGAAAACTGCCGCAGGATATATAAGGAATATGCATCCGTGCGCAAGCTCTATCTTTACGGCACGGAAGGCGACGACCTTTATATGAAGGCCGAAAGCATAAAGGTAACGAGCGAAGGCAGTACATTTGATTTGATCGCGGAGGACGGCGCAAAGGTAAGCTGCACGGCGCAGCTTCTTGGCCGGCACAACATAGTCAACCTTACCGCGGCGGCAGCGCTTGCGTATAAGCTTGGCATGGGGCTTGATGAAATTGCCGCGGGCATAGCCGGCGCAAGGCCCGTTGAGCACAGATTGCAGCTTATTCCGGGCGCGGTAACGGTTATAGATGATGCATTCAATTCAAACCCGGTCGGCTCAAAGGAAGCGCTGAAGGTGCTTGGCTCGTTTGAGGGCAAAAAGCGCGTGGTGGTCACGCCGGGCATGGTTGAACTCGGCGCGGAAGAAGCGGAGCTGAACCGCGAATTCGGCCGCTGCATAGCGGAAAACGCGGATGTGGCAATAATAATCGGCAAGGCCCATGCGGACCCGATATGCGAAGGCATAGCGGAGCGCGGCTTTGACCCGGCAAACCTTGTGCGCGTGGCAAGCCTTAAGGAAGCCACGGAAAAGCTGGCGCAGTACGGCGGGGCGGGCAGCGTGGTGCTGTTTGAAAACGACCTGCCGGATAACTATAATGAGTGACGCGGGCAAGAGGATAGAGGAGGAGTAAGCATGCAGAATATAGGCGTATTCTTCGGCAGCAGAGCGGCCGAGCATGACGTGTCCATCATATCGGGACTTCAGATATTGGAAAACGCGGATAAGGCCAAATACAACGTGTTTCCGGTCTATGTTTCGCGCAAGGGCGAATGGTTCGTAGGCGAACCGCTGAAAAACGTTGAAACATATAAGCATTTTGATGAAAATATGAAGGGGCTTACAAAGGTATATCTGCCCCCCGTGCCGGGCATGGGCGGCCTTTATGCAAATGCGGGCGGCCTTTTCGCCAAGGCGAAGCTCATATGCCCCATGGATTGCGCAATACTGGCGTTCCACGGCATGAACGGCGAGGACGGCACCATGCAGGGCCTGATGGAGCTTGCGGATATGCCGTATTCAAGCTGCGGCGTGCTTGGAAGCGCGGTCGGCATGGATAAAATAGTTATGAAGGCCGTATTCAAAAGCATGGGCCTGAACGTGCTGGACGGCACATATTGCTACCGCGACACATGGCATGCTGACAGGGAAAAGATAATTGCCGAGGCCGAAAAAATAGGCTATCCGGTATATGTAAAGCCGGCTAATTTAGGCTCATCCATAGGCATATCCCGCGCGGCGGACAGGGAAAGCTTTATAAAGGCAATGGACACCGCCTGTGCATACGATAAGCGCATATTGATAGAAAAAGGCCTTGAAAAGCCGCGGGAGATAAACTGCGCCTGCCTTGGCATGGGCGCGGACTGCATTGCTTCGCTGTGCGAAGAGCCCGTATCGTGGGAAGAATTTCTCACGTTCGACTCAAAGTATATAACGAGCGCAGGCAAGGGCATGCAGAGCCAGGCAAGGAAGCTGCCTGCTCCGATAAGCGATGAACTTACAGCGGAAATACAGCGGATCACCCGCGAAATTTTCGCCATGCTCGATTGCCGCGGTGTTGTAAGGATAGACTATATGCTCGATGGCGAAAGCAACACGCCCTATGTTTGCGAAATAAACACTATACCCGGTTCTTTTGCATTCTATTTGTTTGAACCGATGGGCATAAGCTTCAAGCAACTTACAAACAGGCTGATAGAGCTTGCGTTTGCGGGCGCAAAGGAAAAGAAAGCAAGCACATTTGCGTTTGATTCCAAAATACTTGAAAAGGCTTCAAACGGCATAAAGACCGTTAAAAAATAAGAAAAGCGCATGTTTGCGCATGATAAGAAAGGATAAACAAAAGATGACTAATCTGTATCAGCAGTGGAGAGACATTGCCGAGGCCGAGCGCACGCAGGAAGCGGGCGAGAAATTCTGGAACGATTATTTCGAGGCGGAGACCGAGAATTATAAAAAGCTGCTTGCCGACCACGAAAAGGTCTACAGCGGCAAAATAAGCGAACTTGCCCCCATGTTCAACATGGATGAACCCACGTTTGTCGGCTTTATAGACGGCATAAACACCAGCCTTAAGACCGAGATAGATTTGGATACGCTGGAAAGCGACAGCGTTGTTACGCTGGACATAGACTTTGAAAAGCTTTATTACAACATGCACGAGGCCAAGGCAAGCTGGCTTTACGAGCTGAAGGAGTGGGACAAGGTGCTCAGCGAAGCCAAGCGCCACGAAATAACCAAGCAGTATCGTGCATCCAAGGTGTTCGTTAAGGAAAACACCGTGCGCAGGAACGATCCCTGTCCCTGCGGCAGCGGCAAAAAGTATAAAAACTGCTGCGGCAAAAACGCCTGATAGGGCAATAGTATAAAAGCTGAAGGATAAGGAGGGCTGTATTTATGAAGCTTAAATTCTGCGGCGCGGCGCGCTGCGTTACGGGTTCGTGCCATATGCTTTGCTATGATGGCGGCAAGGTGCTTATCGATTGCGGTATGCGCCAGGGCGCGGACGAGAAAGGCGAACTGGGGGCGAGCGATTTTGCGTTTGACCCGAAGGAAATAGACGCGGTGCTCCTTACCCATGCGCATATTGACCACAGCGGGCTGCTGCCGCTGCTGGTAAAGCGCGGCTTTAACGGCAAAATAATAACCACTAAGGCCACGGCGGAGCTATCGGGCATAATGCTGCCGGACAGCGCAAAAATACAGGAGCAGGACGCCGAATACCAAAACCGCAAAAATCTGCGCGCGGGCAAGCCGATGGTGGAGCCGATGTATACCTCGGCGGATGCGCAGAAAACGCTTGAATACTTTCAACCGGTAAGCTATGGCGACATAGTGGAGGTTTGGCCGGGGCTTAGGGCCAGATTCAATGACATAGGCCATCTTTTGGGCAGCGCGGCGATAGAGCTTTGGGCGGAAGAAAAAGGCACTACCACAAAGCTTGTATTTTCGGGCGACATAGGGCGCGACGAAAGGCCCATACTGCGCGACCCTTCCAGCATAGACGGCGCGGATTACGTTGTGATGGAGGGTACATATGGCGACAGGGAACACGACGCAACAACGGAAGAGGATAAGGAAAAGCAGCTTGCGGACGTGCTGAAGGAAGGCATTGCGCGCGGCGGGAACATAGTCATTCCGTCATTCGCCGTGGGCAGGACGCAGGAACTGCTTTATACAATAAAGCGGCTGATGATGAAAAACGCCGTGCCGGGGCTTGAAAAGGTGCCGGTATTTGTGGATAGTCCGCTCGGCATAAACGCGACCAAGATATATGAACGCTGCGCGCGTGAATATTACGACGAGGAAGCGCTGGAAATGCTGAAAATGAGCGGCTCTCCGTTCGACCTGCCCAATCTTAGGGTAGCCGAAACGGGAGAGGAAAGCAAGCTCATCAACTTCCAGCCGGGCTGCAACATAATAATATCCTCCTCCGGTATGTGCGATGCGGGCAGGATAAGGCATCACCTTAAGCATAATCTTTATAGGCCGGATTCGACCATATTGTTCGTTGGCTATCAGGCGAACGGCACGCTTGGCCGCATATTGCTGGACGGGGCTAAGAGCGTTAAACTCTTCGGCGAACAGATACAGGTGAACGCCGCAATACGCAGAATAGAAGGCTTCTCCGGCCACGCCGGAAGGAGCGAACTGCTGCAATGGATACGTGAGATAGGTTCGGCGCCTAAGTGCGTATTCTTAGTGCATGGCGAAAGCGAAACGCTGGACAAATTCGCCGTGGATGTGCGTGCGCTGGGACTGGACGTTGAAATACCGGATCTGCTTGACGAATTTGAGCTCAGCTACGGCGCAAGCGGCGTGGTACGCATGCCCGCGCTTACGCCGAAGAAAGAAGAAGAGCCGGATCTTTTCATAGGCCGCAGGCTGAATATGATCGCCAAGCAGTGGGGCATAAACGGCGCGCTGTACTGCATGCGCGGCGAAGAACCGCTCTATGATACGGCGATAGGCGTGGCCGATGCGAATAAACAGAACCTGAACGGGATACATACCCGCTTTGCCGCGGGAGAGATAACAATGGCGTTCACCGCGGCGGCCGCGCTGATACTGGATGCGCAGGGCAAGCTGAATATGGACGCTTCGCTGGACAAACTGGTGCCGGAATACGTCCACGCTGCCGAAATCACGGCAAAAGAACTGCTGCTTGGGCAGAAGACCGTGCCGGACTATGCGGACTATGACATGAGCTTTAAGCTTTATCAGCAGGCGCATAAGGAAAAGTTGGGCGCAATGGAAACGTTCAAGCTTACTTGGAATGCACTCAACGGTGCGATAAGCGATGAAGATGTGCTGAATATAGTGAATAAGCTTGACGTGGTGGACGATCCTGAAAATTCCGCGGGCAGAAGGAGCAGCTACCGCATACTTGGCATGGCCGTGGCAAGGGCATACGGGAAGAGCCTTGCGGATGCGCTTAACGAGCTTGTGTTCGCGCCGCTTGGCATGAACGATACGGGCATGGACAAGGCGGCGGAGGTTACATATACCGCAAGGATAGGCAACGCAAGCGTTGTTGAAAATGCGCCGAAGCTTATCGGCGGCGAAGCGGGCGGCGTGGTCAGTGCATACGATTTGGCGCATTTCGGCATGGCGCTGCTTGAAGGCAGGCTGCTTGACGATGAGCATACGGACATTATGCTTGCACCCAACGCCTGCGGGCTAAAGACAATCAATGGCTGGCATTACGCGGACGGCGGCATGGATTGCGCACAGAGCGCGCTGTATATAAACGCGCAGTATAACGTAAGCGTGGCCATGCTTGCAAACGCACCGAGCGCAAAGGAAGATGCGGATGAAACCGGCGCAGAATCGTTCGTGCAGCGCATGAGATACGAGATGGACGACGTTTACCTGAAGGCGGAGGACGTGCAGCTTGAGCGCATAAACGACGCAAACGTTTACTCCGTGCTTAAGTTAGCCGTGAACGAGGATCAGCAGGAGTTTGTAGCCGGCAACGATATTTCGCTTGCCGAGGCGGCCGCGCTTGAAAACGCGCTGCCCTATGCCGTTACGCAGAACGGTGTTGCTGTGGGCTTTGCTTTGCTCAATGCGGATAAAGACCGCGGTGTATACGAAATATGGCGGCTGATGATAGACAAGCGCTTCCAGCATAAGGGCTTCGGCACTGCGGCGATGAAGCTTGCAATGGCGGAGCTGAAGCGCATGGGCGCTGAAAAGGCGCAGATAAGCGTTGAAATAGGTAATGAAGCAGCCATTGCTATGTATCAAAAGCTGGGATTCAGCTTTACCGGGCGCATGGAATACGGCGAAGCATACATGGAATGCGAACTTTAAGGAGGATAAATGGACGGCATATTGAGTTACATTATAGATGCGCTGTACAGCTTGCCGGGCATATTGGTTGGGCTGTCGTTCCACGAATGGGGTCATGCGTACGCGGCGTATAAGCGCGGCGATCCGACCGCGAGGAATCTTGGCCGCATGACGGTAAACCCGCTTGCTCATATCGATCCGCTTGGCTTCCTGTCGCTGCTGATATTGGGCTTCGGCTGGGCCAAGCCCGTACCCGTGAGCACGCGCAACTTTAAGTCCCCAAGAAAGGACGAGCTTATCGTGTCCTTGGCGGGTATAACAGTTAACCTTATACTGGGCGTGGCGTTCATGATAATATGGATTGTGCTCATATGTCTGCCGTGGAGCAACGAAATACTCAATACAATGGTGCAGTATTGCTATACCATAAACTTTGGCCTTGCGGTATTCAATCTGCTGCCCATTCCGCCGCTTGACGGTTACCATGTGGCGCAGTGCCTTTTCATGAATGCAAAGACTTATAAGTTTTTCGGCTTTGTTGAAAAGTACAGCTATGTTATACTCGTGGCCGTGCTTATAATCAATTCGCGCACGCATTTCCTTAATACGATAGTGTATTGGCTTATGATGCCGCTCATGAACTTGGCTTCGCTGATACTGAGCATTTTCTGAGCGCGGCGCAAGGGGAAAACGGATGGCATATGAAGTTCATCTAAAGGAGTTCGACGGGCCGCTTGATCTGCTGCTGCATCTTATTGAGCAGGCAAAGGTGGATATAAAGGACATATTCATATCCGAAATCACAAACCAGTATCTTTCGCTTATGGAAGAACTGGATGAACTGGACATGGATACGGCGAGCGAGTTTTTAACCATGGCGGCAACGCTTGTGTATATCAAATCGCGCTCCCTGCTGCCCAAACCGCCAAAGGAAGCGGAGGAAGAAGAGGATCCGGAGGAGGCGCTGGTACGCCAGCTGAAGGAATACAAGCTTTTTAAGCAGGCCGGCGAAAAGCTGAACGAGCTGAGCGCGGGCATGAGGGGTGTGTTTTCGCGGCTGCCGGAGGAATTTGCCCTGCCGCCGCAGGAATATGAACTGGAGCAGGCCACGGCGGAAGAACTGTTCGCCGCTTTTATGGATGTGCTTAACCGTGAAGAACCGGAAAGCAGCATACCGGAAATAGCTAAGAAGGTGGATGCGGATAAGTACACCGTAAGGACGCAGCTTGTGAAGATCCGCGCAAAGCTTAAGGAAGGTGCGAGCGTAACGTTTGAAGAACTGTTTGAAGCAACAAGCGTTAAGCTTGAAAAGATAGTAACGTTCATGGCGCTGCTTGAAATGATAGCACGGCAGGAAATATTGCTTAAACAGTCCACACCTTACGGCAGTATAACTATAACCGCATATAACCTGAAAGAGGACGATGCGGACGCCGAATACATGGATGAATAGGCAAAGACCGAGGGGGAGAGAACACATTGGAATACAATGAGCGCATGGGCGCGATAGAGTGCATATTGTTCGTTTCGGGCGATCCGGTGCCGATAATAGAATTGCAGCGGGCGATAGGTGTAACGGACATAGAGATGGAACACATAATACGCAGCATGGACGAGCTTTATAAGCGGGAAAAGCGCGGTGTACAGCTTTTTATAACGGCGGAGACTATGCAGCTTGTGTCCAACAAGGAATATACGCGCTATGTTGAAGAGCTGGTGCAGCCCGTGCAGTCTAAATCCTTTTCCCAATCCATGCTTGAAACACTTTCGGTAATAGCATACCGCCAGCCTGTGACGAAGGCGGATATTGAGGCCGTGCGCGGCGTGAGGTGCGAATATGCCGTAGGGCAGCTGATGAAGCTGGGGATGATAAGGGAACTTGGGCGCAAGAACGTGGTGGGCAGGCCAATGCTGCTCGGCACTACGGACGCATTTCTCAGGCATTTTGGCATACGGTCGCTCAGCGAGTTGCCTCAGCTAAGCGAAATCGAGAATGCGGAAGAAAACGATAATACCGAAGATAAAGCATCTAATTAATCAAAAGCATAATAAAATAACGCAAAACAGCAAATATTAGCCCATATGGGCTTTTTTGCTATATTAACAATTGCGCTCACAGCGGCAATATTGATACCGATAAGGTTAAATTTCAGCATTATGCATTGCGGCAATGCGGCGAGGATAAGGCTGGGCGTGAGCATACTCGGCTTTATACGGCTGAAGATACGGCCTATGGAAAGCAATAAGAGGCACGCGGCAAAGGACAGCAAGGTCAAACCGGACAAGGATACAATAAAAATTGCGCTGGCGGTGTTGCGGCAAAGGAAGCGCTATTTATGGCTTGACGGGCTAACTATCCGCGGGAGCATAGGGATAGACGGCGATGCGGCGGCAACGGCGCTGCTGTGCGGCGCGGCAAACAGCCTGCTGCCGCGCGTTATACGCTTTTTGCTGCCCAATAAGGGAGCGGAGAGCATATATATTGCGCCGGAGTTCAGATTCGGCTCGGCATGGGTATATATGGAAGGTATCATAGGACTGAATTTGGCTAAGCTTATAGGTATTATCGGAAAAGAGGTAACAAGATATGTCGCATCCCGTGGAAAACATAATGCGGAGTACAATGGAACAATTAAGGCAAATGGTTGACGTGAACACGATAGTTGGCTCTCCCGTTGAAACGGGCAGCGGAACGGTGCTGCTGCCCGTATCGAAGGTGAGCATGGGCTTTGTGTCCGGCGGAGGGGAATACATAATGGGTCAGGCGGCTACTCCCGTTAAAAGGGCGGGGGAAGCGCTGGATGCAAGCGAAGGCCGCTACCCGTTCGCGGGGACTGCCGCGGCGGGCATGTGCCTAACGCCGATGGCGTTCGTTACAAGCGAAAACGGGCGCACGCGGGTATTGCCGGCGCAGTATAAATGCGGCGCGGAAAGGCTGATAGACATGATGCCGGAGATAATTGCCGCGATAGAGCGCATGGCGGGCAGTACAAACGGCGCAGGCAAAGAGGAGACTGCCGAATGAACGCGCGCAGGACAGCCGCGCTGATACTGGCCGCGGCGGCGCTTATGGCCCTTAATGCGGGCGCATATGCCGAAAATGCGCCCGATATTGCGGCGGGCGGCGCGGCGCTGATAGAGCAGCATACCGGCGCTGTGATATGCGCAAAGGAAGCGCATAAAAAGCTCCCTATGGCAAGCACCACAAAGATTATGACCGCGCTTATAGTAATAGAAAACTGCTCTCTTGGTGACACGGTGAAGGTCAGCCCAAAGGCATACGGCGTGGAAGGATCGAGCATGTATCTTAACGCGGGCGAGGAAGTGAGCGTGGAGGACATGCTGTATGGACTGATGCTTTTGAGCGGGAACGATGCGGCGGTGGCATTGGCAATACACACGGCCGGCAGCGTGGAAGCATTTGCGGCGCTGATGAACGCCCGCGCGGAAGAAATAGGCGCGCACAATACGAATTTTGTAACGCCGAACGGGCTGCACGATCCGGAGCATTACACAACGGCGTATGACTTGGCGCTTATTGCGGCGGAAGCGATGAAGAATCCTGATTTCAGAAAAATAGTGGGTTCAACGTATCATAAGACCACCACAGGCAGCGTTATACGCTATATGAAGAACAAAAATAAGATCCTGTGGCAATATGAAGGCGGCTGCGGCGTAAAAACGGGCTTTACAAAGGCCGCAGGGCGCTGCCTTGTGTTCGCGGCGGAGCGGGATGGAATGACGCTGATAGGCGCGGTACTGAGCTGCCCTGATATGTTCAACGTTGCTAAGGCGATGCTTGATTACGGCTTTGCATCGTTCCGCACGGAAAAGATAATATCCGCAGGGCAGAGCATAACACGGATAAGAGTGAGCAGCGGCACAAAAACGGCCTTGGCGGCCGAGGCCAAAGACGATATAATTATACCAGTACGGATAGGCGAAAGCGCGGACATACGCACGGAAGTGGAAACGCGGAGCGGAATGAACGCCCCTGTTGAAAAAGGGGAGGACGTTGGCAGTGTAAGGGTGCTTATGGACGGCAAGCTGGTTGGCGAAACGCGGCTGCTTGCCGCGGAAGACAGCCTTTCGCTCAAATTCGGCCAGTATTTAAGAAAGCTGCTGTCCGGCTGGGCGGCATAGGGTATGCAATGCGGCTGCAAAAGTTTATGGCGGAGGCCGGAGTAGCCTCCAGAAGAAAATGCGAAGAACTTATCGGCGCTGGCCTTGTTAAGGTAAATGGTCAGGTGGCGTCGATAGGCACGGTGATAGACCCGCTTAACGACAGGGTGGAATACGCAGGCAAGCTGCTGCGCCCGGCCGAAGAACGGGTCGTTTTTGCGTTCTATAAGCCGCGCGGCGTTATGTGCACCGCGTCCGATCCGCAGGGCAGAGCGACCATAATGGACTATTTTAAGGATATGCCTTATAGGTTATACAGCGTTGGCAGGCTTGACTATGATTCCGAAGGCTTGCTGCTTATGACCAACGACGGCGAACTTGCGTATAAACTTACGCATCCCAAATTTACGGTGGATAAAACATATCACGCCGTGTGCGACGGGGTGCTGACAAATGCGGAAATAGCGCGGCTTGAGCAGGGTGTTGACATTGGCGACGGGATGACCAGCCCAGCGAAGATAACGCAGGTGCATGCGCTGCACAACGGCAACACATCATTCGATATAACCATACACGAAGGGCGCAACCGCCAAATAAGGCGAATGCTTGAAGCCGTGGGGCACCAAACGCTGGTGCTGAAACGCACGAAGGAAGGCGCGGTTTCAATAGGCTTCATGCAGCCGGGCGAATACAGAGTGCTGAGCGCTGAGGAACTTAATGCGCTCAGGCAAACGGGGCTGTCTTAGCATCAAATTTATACATAATTTTGCCCGCAGGCGAATTTTGTAAGCTATTGCGGGCAGAATTGGCATTTCTATTAACATCAAGAAAAATAAATTTCCATTTCAGGCAGGAAAAAAGAACACTATGCAGAATAAGAGAAAACGGGAGTATTTGAGGGCATTGTTCATTCAAATGCCAGCTTATACATGTATACAAGTATTTAACGGTTTCATAATCAACACTTAGAAAGGAGAACTGTCGCAGATGGATCTTATCAACAATCCGTGGTTTGTGCTTGTGTTGGGTATGGGTACGGTATTTATCGGTCTGTTCCTGCTGGTGCTTATCATTAAGGTGATGGGCTTTATAGCGGGCAAGACTGTGAAAACCCCGGCCGCTCCCGCAGCCGCAGCTAAGGCTGCTCCCGCGCCCGTTGCTGCACCCGCCGCTGCCCCTGCCGCGCCTGCGCCTGCCCCGGTGGTATATCCGCATGAGGTGGATCGCTATGCGTTCGACGCCGCTGTGGCCGCCGCAATCGCCGCCTATACCGGCCGCGATATAAAGGGCTTCCGTATCACCAGGATCACAAAAATGTGATCTGAACCAGAACAAAAAAAGACCAATTAAGATTATTTCAGGAGGATTTAATAAAATGGTGCGTAGGTTTATCGTGAACGTAAACGGCACAGCTTACGATGTTGAAGTTGAAGAAGTTGGCGGCGTTGCCGGCCGTCCCGCTGCCTTTGTGGCTCCCTCTCCTTATATGAATGCGGCCCCCATGTATGCCGCCCCCGCTCCCGCGCCCGTGTATAGCGCGCCCGCCGCTCCCGTAGCGCCCGCCGCGCCTGTTGCTCCCGCGCCCGCTGCGGCTCCCGCCCCCGCCGCCGGCCAGACCGCCGTTACCGCCCCCATGCCCGGCAACATACTGGACATTAAGGTAAACGTTGGCGACACCGTGAACGCGGATGATGTTGTTATCATACTTGAAGCCATGAAGATGGAGAACGAGATATTCGCCCCCGCTTCCGGCAAGGTTATAGCCATAAACACCACCAAGGGCGCTTCCGTCAACTCCGGCGACTGCCTGCTGGTGATAGGCTAAGCGGCTTCCGCTTTTGCCAAATCCGATTGAAAGGAGAGCAAAATGGGAGAAGCAATTCAAAGTTTTGTTGAAATGACCGGCTTTTCCATGATAGCCAACGATCCTAAGGTGCTTATAATGATAGCTATATCATTGGTGCTGATGTATCTGGCCATCGTGAAGAAATTCGAGCCGTTGCTGCTGCTGCCGATAGCCTTCGGTATGCTGCTTACCAATCTGCCCGGCGCGGAAATGTATCACCGCGAGCTTTTTGCCAGCGGCCATGTTGACTGGGCCGCGCTGAGCGATCAGGGAGGTCTTATAGACTATCTGTACCTTGGCATAAAACTGGGCATTTACCCCTGCCTTATATTCATGGGCGTGGGCGCGGGCACGGACTTCGGCCCCCTTATCGCCAACCCCAAGACCCTGTTCATGGGTGCTGCTGCCCAGTTGGGCATATTCATTGCCTTCATGGGTGCCATCGGCCTTACCGCCTTGTTCCCCAATGCATTTAACTTCGGCGTAAGGGAAGCGTCCTCCATAGGTATAATCGGCGGTGCGGACGGCCCGACGGCAATATACGTAACGCTCAGGCTTGCGCCGCAGCTGCTTGGCCCCATTGCCGTTGCAGCGTATTCTTACATGGCGCTTGTTCCCGTAATTCAGCCGCCTATAATGAAGGCGCTGACCACAAAGAAGGAACGCCAAATATCCATGGAGCAGCTCAGGCCTGTTTCCAAAACCGAAAAGATAATATTCCCCATAGTTGTTACCATATTCGTGTCCCTGCTGGTTCCCTCTGCGGCTCCGCTTATCGGCATGCTGATGTTCGGTAACCTGCTCAAGGAATGCGGCGTGACCGAAAGGCTTTCCAAGACCGCGCAGAATGAGCTGATGAATATAGTCACCATATTCCTTGGCGTATCCGTCGGCGCGACTGCGACCGCTGACATATTCCTTACATGGCAGACTATTGGTATACTGATAATGGGCGTGTGCGCATTCGCGTTCGGTACTGCTGGCGGCGTGCTGATAGCCAAGCTTATGAACAAGCTTTCCGGCGGCAAGATCAATCCGCTTATCGGCTCCGCCGGCGTTTCCGCCGTGCCTATGGCGGCGCGCGTGTCTCAGGTAGTAGGCCAGAAGGAAAAGCCCGGCAACTATCTGCTGATGCATGCCATGGGTCCCAATGTGGCGGGCGTTATCGGCTCCGCAATAGCTGCGGGCGTTCTGCTTTCGCTCTATTGGGTACACTGATATAACACAAAGCATCTTATCGAGGAGGAATCCGGATGAGCAAGAAAATATTTATTACCGACACTATATTGAGGGACGCGCATCAGTCCCAGGCAGCCACCCGTATGCGCACGGAAGATATGCTTCCCGCATGCGAAGTGCTGGACAGCATTGGCTATTGGTCCCTGGAGTGCTGGGGCGGAGCCACGTTTGACAGTTGCCTCCGCTTCCTCAACGAGGATCCGTGGGACAGGCTGAGGAAGCTTAAAAAGGCGCTGCCCAATACCAAGCTGCAGATGCTTTTCCGCGGCCAGAATATACTGGGCTATAAGCATTATGCCGATGACGTCGTGGAGCAGTTCTGCCGCAAGGCGATAGAGAACGGAATCGATGTCATAAGGATATTTGATGCTCTTAACGACGTGCGCAATCTTGAATCCGCCATAAAGTATACAAAGAAATACGGCGGAATATGCGAACCCGCCATAAGCTACACCATCAGCCCCGTGCATAACGAGGATTACTTCGTTAAGGTGGCTAAGGAACTGGAGCAGATGGGCGCGGACGTTATATGCATAAAGGACATGGCGAATCTGCTGCTGCCCTATGATGCGTATTCGCTGATAAAGCGCATGAAGGAAGAAATAAGCGTGCCTATACATCTGCATACGCACAACACTTCAGGCACCGGCGACATGACTTATCTCATGGCCGTACAGGCGGGCGTGGATATAGTTGACTGCGCGCTCAGCCCCCTTGCAAACGGCACCAGCCAGCCCGCTACGGAGTCCCTTGTGGCAACGCTGAAGGGCACGGAGTACGACACAGGGCTTGACCTTGAAAAGATGGCCGTTGCCGCCAAGCATTTCCGCGGCGTTGCGCAGAAGCTGAAGGATGAAGGCTTCCTTGATCCCAAGGTGCTCAACGTTGATACGAACACGCTTATATATCAGGTTCCCGGCGGAATGCTTTCCAACCTTATCAGCCAGCTTAAGCAGCTGAATGCAGAGGATAAGTATTACGATGTGCTGGCGGAGATCCCCCGCGTACGCGAGGACTTTGGCTATCCCCCGCTGGTAACGCCTACCAGCCAGATAGTCGGCTCACAGGCCGTGCTTAACGTGGTTTCCGGCGGAAGGTACAAAACCTTCTCTAAGGAATCCAAGGCCCTGCTGCGCGGCGAATACGGCGCACTGCCCGGAAAGGTGAATGAAGAAGTGCGCAAGAAGGCCATTGGCGATGCGGAAGTTATAACCTGCCGCCCGGCGGATCTGCTCAAGCCGGAGCTTGAAAAGTACCGCGAGGAGATAAAGGACGTTATGCGTCAGGAAGAGGACGTGCTGAGCTATGCACTGTTCCCGCAGGTGGCCATGAAGTTCTTTGAGCAGCGTAATAACCCCAAGCCCAAGGAAGAGCCTAAGGCGGAAGCCCCCAAGGCAGCACCGGCACCCGCGTCCGCGCCTGCAGTAGCGGCACCCGCGCAGAAGATGCCCATGCATCCCGAACTGCCCGCGAAGCACCTTTTCGTTGAGGATATAACGATAGGCCGCTGATAGGTAAAATCGAATAAATGACTGAATCCGCACCCGTGCAGCCGTAAAAAGCAGCGCAGGTGCGGTTGCTTTATAGCCGTTTGCGCCGAAAATTCAATACAATTATGGCAAAGCGGGAACCTATATTGAAAGTGAGGAATTTTTTTATTATAATCCAAGCATAAACACAGCACTATTTGGGGAGGTAAAGGATATGGCTGCGCAGAAGATAATGATTTGCGATGACCAGATAATGATACACGAAACCCTTGGCATGTATTTGGAAAACGAGGGCTATGAACATATAAGCGCGATGGACGGCGAAGAAGCGCTGCAAAAATTTGAAACGGAGAAGCCTGATCTTATAATACTGGATATAATGATGCCCAAGCTTTCCGGCACGGACGTATGCCGCAAGCTTAGGGAAAAAAGCCGCGTGCCTATAATAATGCTAACGGCAAAGGGAGAAGAGATAGACCGGATACTTGGCCTTGAGCTGGGCGCGGATGATTACATAGTTAAGCCGTTCAGCGCGCGCGAAGTTGTGGCGCGGGTAAAGGCGGTGCTGAGAAGGCTTGCCATGGCGAAGGAGCACCCGCAGCAGGTGCTTCGCTTTGACGACCTTGAGATAAACATAAACAATTATGATGTCCGTGTAAAAGGCGAGCGTGTGCCATTCACGCCGAAGGAAGTGGAGATATTCCAGCTTCTTGCATCGCACCCGGGCAAGGTTTATGAACGGGAAACGATACTTTCGCTTGTGTGGGGCTATGATTTTTACGGCGATACGCGCGCGGTGGATACGCAGATAAAGCGCATACGCCAAAAGCTGCCTGCGGAGGGAACGGTAAACTGGAGCATAAAAACGGTTTACGGCGTTGGCTACAAGTTTGAGGTAAGCAGATAATGAAGCATACTTTGCTTATAAAAACCGTATGCCTTGTGCTGTTCACGGTTATATTGAGCGCCGCCCTTACGGCGCTTGTTTTTCGCTATGCGGGCATAAAGAAGTATGGTGAGCTGAAAACGAAGGAACTTATACCGAGGGCTGAGTTTATATCGAGCCGCGCGGCAGACCTTATGGAAGGGATACTGAGCCGCAAGGATTTTGAAAACATAGTCAATTACGATAGGCGCATATGGGATGCTGCGCCGTATCTTTATACGGCTGACGGTACACTTTTCGGTAGCATTACGAACGACCAGCTTGAGGCGAACACTAACATGATAGCGCCGTATCTTGCGGGCGTGCTTGCGGGCAGAGAGGTCAGCGCCGTGGTAATGATGGGCGGCAGCAGGGCCGGCGTTGTGGTAGGCGAGCCTATAACCGCAAGCGACGGCGCGATAATGGGTGCGGTGTTCCTGGTAAAGCCAATGGACGAGCTCAGCACGGGCTGGGGTAACCTTACTTCATCGCTGCCGCTTGCCATGCTTTTGGTGGCGCTTATAATGGTGCCGGTGGCGTACTTTGGATCGCGCGGGCTTACAAAGCCGCTGAATAAGATGAACGAAGCCGCCGTAGCCATGACAAAAGGGGATTTTTCCGTGCGGGCTATTGAAAAAGGAGACGGCGAGGTGGCGCGGCTGGGCCGCTCCTTAAACGAACTTTCAAGCGCGCTCAGCGGCACAATAGGCGCGCTTACGTTTGAGCGAAACCGGCTGAAAAGCGTGCTTGACGGGCTGCTGGAGGGCGTTATAGCCGTTAACGAAAGCGGAAAGATAATTCAGTTCAACCCCGCGTCCGTAACGCTTATGGGCTGCGCACATGGCGAAAGCATAGAGGATTCGCCAATGTATGGCGAGCTCCATTCCATGGTTGAACAGGTGCTTTCCGACGGCGTGAGCCGCTGGACGGAACAAAGCTATAAGGAAGCCGTGCTGCGCTTCACAATATCCGCCCTTGGCACGGACGGCAAGAACGAAGGCGCCATAATAATGATACAGGACGTTACGGAGGCGGCGCGGCTTGAGCAGACGCGGCGGGATTACGTTGCAAACGTGTCCCATGAGCTTAGAACGCCGATAGCATCAATACGCGGCCTGTCGGACGCGCTGTGCGACGGGCTGGTAAAGAAGGACGAGGACAGGCTGAGATACTATGGCTACATTCAGCATGAGGCCATGCGCCTTTCGCGCCTGATAGACGATCTGCTTGAACTGAGCCGGCTGCAATCGGGCACGGTTGCCATAGCGCGCTGCAAAATGAGCGTGAACGATTTGATATACGACGTTGCGGACAGATACAGCACGATAGCCAAGGATAACGGAAAAACGCTTTCCGTGTCCATGCCTGAAGGCGAGCATGAGGCGTACAGCAATCCTGACAGGTGCGAGCAGGTGCTCATAGCCCTGCTTGACAACGCTATAAAGCACAGCGCATCGGGCGAGGTTGACCTTAGCGTGGGCGAGGACGATGATAAATACACCATAAGCGTATCCAACCCCGGCGAAATAGCCGAAGCGGACATAGACCATCTGTTTGAGCGGTTCTATAAGGCGGACAGGGCGCATACAGGCGAAGGCACGGGCCTTGGCCTTGCAATAGCGAAGGAGATAATGGAGCTGATGGGCGAGCGCATATGGGCCGAAAGCAAGGATGGCCGCGTGGTGTTCAGCTTTACTGTTGCCAAGCGCCAAGGCACGGGAACGAATACGAACAAAGTGTGAAGTATACAGCAAATAGCTGCAGCAGGATTTGAAAAAAACTGTCGCGGTGTTATAATGTAATCAATGTATAAAATGGGAGGTAAAAAACATGAGCAGCGGCAAAATATTGATAGCTGACGACGACAGAAACGTGCATGAGTCACTTGGCATTTATCTTAAATCCGAAGGATTTGAAACCGTGGACGTATATGACGGTGCGGCGGCAGTAAGCGCGCTGGACGGCGACATTTCGCTTTGCGTTATGGACATAATGATGCCCATCATGAACGGCATTGACGCCTGCAAGGAAATACGCAAAAATTCGCAGGTGCCGATAATAATGCTTACCGCAAAGGGCGAGGAGATAGACAGAATACTTGGCCTTGAGCTGGGTGCGGACGATTATATCGTGAAGCCCTTCAGCCCGCGCGAGGTCGTGGCAAGGATAAAGGCCGTGCTCAGGCGCACAAGCGAACAGCAGAGTAACGACGACGGCCGCGTTACCTTAAACGGCCTTGTTATAGACATTAAGAGCTATACCGTCACATTAAAGGGGCAGCCGGTAATATGCACGCCGAAGGAAATAGAAATCCTTTATATGCTTGCTTCAAACCCCGGACAGGTGTTCACAAGGGAGCAGCTGCTTAATAAGGTTTGGGGCTATGACTTCGCCGGCGAAACAAGAACCGTGGATACGCATATAAAGCGCATCCGTGCAAAGCTTGACAACACGGGCCTTAATTGGTCGATAAAGACCATATACGGCGTTGGCTATAAGTTCGAGGTAGAATAAAATTATGCTAAAAAGCGTGTTTTTCCGCAGGCTTGTTATAATGCTGTCCGTCGCAATGCTCATTGCGGCGGCCGTTATGCTTGGCGGCTATGTGTTTCTGAGCAAGGATGTTTATGCTGATATAAAGCTGGACGAGCTGCACCCTTCGCTTGATGCGGCGGAGCAGCTTGCCAAGGAATACATGGCGGGCGAAATAGATAAAGACGTGTTTGAACGGCTGGCTGCAAAGCTGCTGCCGTCCAATACCGGCACGGTGCTTTATCTTGACGCGGAAGGAAACACGCTTTTTTATGTGGACAGCCTGCTTAATACGGATGCTGAGGGCGCGAAAAAACTGCTGTATGAGCAGATAGCTTCCGCTGAAAACGGTGCGGACGTTAAGCAGAACCGGCTTAGGATGAAAGAGGACAGCTCCGCCCTTGCGCTGGGCTGCCCAATATTCGACGACGACGGAAACATACTCGGCGCGGTGGTCATGCTCAGTTCGCTTAAACTCGTTACCAACGCAACGGGGCGTATGTCCATGCTCGTGCTTATGCTCACCACGATAGCCATACCCGTGGCGCTGCTTATGATGGTTTGGCGTGCGAAGAACATTGCCGACCCAATACGCCGCATGAACGACGCCGCGAAGGCAATGGCAAAGGGCGATTTTGACATAAGGCTTGATGAAGATATTCCGGGTGAGGTCGGCGAACTTGCCGGTTCGCTCAATAACCTTTGCGCGGAGCTTGACCATACTATTCGCCAGCTAAGCAGCGAAAAGGGCCAGCTTGATCAGCTGCTGCAAAGCCTTACGGACGGCGTTGTGGCAATAGATGAGCACGGTACGCTCATACATTACAATTCCGCAATAATGCGCATGTTCGGTGCGGTCAGCGTATCAAAGCGCGAGGAATTGATACCCGACGAAAAGGTATGGAAGGTGTTTGACGAGGTTTTCAATTCCGGCAAGCCTCAGACCATAACCTACCCCATGGCTGGTGACAAGGTGCTGTGGATAACCATATCGCCTGTTGTAACGTCCAGCCGCGAACGCACGGGCGTTGTGGGCCTGTTTAAGGACATGACGGAGATGGAGCGGGTCGAAAAGCTCAGGCGGGATTATGTTGCAAATGTTTCGCACGAACTGCGGACGCCGCTCACCGCTGTAAGGGGATTGCTTGAGCCGCTTGCCGACGGAATGGTGAAGGATGAAGCGGACAGGCAGCGGTATTATAAGATAATGCTGCACGAGGTGCTCAGGCTTTCGCGTCTTATAACGGACATGATGATGCTCAGCCGACTGCAATCCGGCACGGAATACATGGAGATAACCCGCGTGGATGTGAACGAGCTGGTGCAGGATATTGCAAGCGCGTATTCTTCAACGCTGGCCGATAAGGGCGTGAACTTAGTGCTTGACTGCCCGCGGCCTGTGCCCGATGCGATGACCGATCCGGACAGGATAGAGCAGGTGCTTGTTATATTGCTGGATAATGCCTCGCGCTACACGCCAAAGGGCGGCACCATAACAATATCCGCCCGCAATGGGAAGGAGAAAATACAGCTGTCTGTGACCGATACCGGCTGCGGCATACCTGAAAGCGATCTGCCGCATATATTTGAACGATTCTATAAGGTGGATAAGTCCCATAGCGAAGGCGGCACGGGGCTTGGACTGTCTATAGCGCAGTTCATAATGGAAAAGCTTGGCGAAACGATAAGCGTTGAAAGCGAAGTCGGCAAGGGTACGTGTTTTACGCTTACTTTGCAGCGCTATGTACGCAACGCCATAGCATTGGGGCCGGCGGGCGAAAAGCATACCCGCTACGGCGACGATGACGAAAAGGATGAATACGTTCCCAACGACGCCGATATTCAAGATGATGACGATGTGGTGGATGCGCATTACGAAGTGATAGAGCAGCCGCAGAAGGCCGAAAAGCCACAAAAAGCCGAGAAAACGCAAAAGGCGGAAAAAACGCAGAATAAAGCGGAAAGGCAGGGCAAACGATGAGCCTTTGCAGCATATGCCCGCGAAAATGCGCTGCGGACCGCGCAAAAGCTCCGGGCTATTGCGGCGCGCGCGAAAAGGCGCATATCGCCCGCGCCGCGCTGCACCGCTGGGAGGAGCCGATAATAAGCGGCGAACGCGGCAGCGGCACCATATTTTTCTGCGGGTGCAACCTTAACTGCATATTTTGCCAGAACTATAAAATAAACCACAGTGTAATGGGCATAGAGGCGGATGAAGAAACGCTTTGCCGCATAATGCTCGATCTTCAGTATCAGGGCGCGCATAACATAAACCTTGTTACGCCCGCGCCGCATGTGCCGCTGATAGCGCGCACATTACCACTTGCGCGCCAAGCTGGGCTTACGATACCTGTAGTTTACAATACCAACGCATATGAAAACGTGCAAACGCTGAAAATGCTTGAAGGGCTTATAGACATATATCTGCCGGACTTTAAGTATGTCTCGGCGCCGCTTGCAAAGAAATACAGCGATGCGGAGGATTATTTTGCCATTGCTGCGCAGGCTATTGCCGAAATGTACAGGCAGGTTGGGAACATAAAGCTGGATGAAAACGGCATGGCGGCTTCCGGCGTGCTGATTCGGCACATGGTGCTTCCCGGCTGCGTTGACGATACGCGGCGGGTGCTTGATTATATTTCAGCCAATTACCCGAAAAATGTCTATATATCGATAATGAGCCAGTACGCCCCGACGAGGGACGATCTGCCCAGACCCATCAATCGCCGCATAACAAAAGGCGAGTACGACAGGGCTTTGGATTACGCCATAAGCAAGGGCTTTGAAAACGTGTTCATACAGCAGCGTAATTCGGCAGACCTTTCATACACGCCGGATTTTGACGCGGACGTAATATTTGACCCAATAAAGCGGGCATAAAACCGGCAAAACAAGGGCAAATATGAACGGATTATTAACTTTAGTAATATTTGCTTAAAAAAGATTGCAAAGCGCAACATATAGTGTTACCATAACATCAGCGAAAGAAAGCGGGTCGTGACAATCGCAGTCATCTTCATTATTGTTTTCCTCCAACCATAAACAATCGGTGAATGGCGGGAAGGGGCAATCCGCAGTTCACCACCAATAGTTGACGACCCGAATCAAAGAGACTCTTAACATGGGTCTCTTTTTTTATGCATATGAATAACGGAACAAAACCGCTGAAGGGGGAACGGAAGCATATGGGGCGCATGAGGACGGCATTTAACGCGGCTATGGCGGCAATCGTGGCCGCGTTTATGGTAATAATGAGCATACAGGCGTATAAGGAGCTGTTTGTGCGGGAGACAGAGCCGCCCGTGAAGCAGCGCACGGGCATAATAAACGTTTGGCATGTGGTCAAATACAAGCCGTATTCCGGCAGCGTAAGCACAATAATGGCCGATGCCGCAAGAAAGCTTGAAAAAAAGGAATACGGAGTGTTTTACAGCGTGGAAGGAATGATGGAGGAGGAATACGCAAGGCGGATCGAACGCGGCGAAAAGCCGGACGTGATATCCTTCCCGGCGGGGCTTATAGACGCGGACGGGCTCAGCGAGCTTGACGCGGGGAACTATGCCGAAATAAGCGGCGAACTGCTGCGTGCGGGCAGCAGCGAAGGCAAGCTGTATGCAATACCATATGCGCAAAGCCCATGCGTGCTGATAGAGAACAACGAACTATCAAAGAAAATAGGAATAAACTTAGATGAAGGCAGCGTAGATGCGGCGGCTATATTTGCGGCCGTAAACGGGGCGGACGGTAGCATGATAAAGCAAAGCATATTGTCCGGCAGGGCGGAAAGATGGGCGCTTATCGGCGCGGAGGGCGAGTGCCTCGATACGGCGGCATTTAAGGAAGGCAAGGCGGTGCTTTGCATAGACGATGTGCGCACGGCGCGCGAGCTGAGCATGCTGAGCGAGCGGGGGAAGGGCTTTAACTATACCGTGCACGGCATAGCGGGTCAGTACGGCAACGCACAGCTTATCGCAATACCGTATACCGAGGACGAATGGGTGAAGGAACATGCCGAAAGGCTGATACAGCTTATGCTTTCGCCAAAATATAGCCTGAGGATAGCCCAAACGGGGCTTTATCCTTCGGCGCCTTATGAAGATAAGGCGGAGAGCGCAAGCCCCGTGGATGCGCAGGAGTTACTCAACGGCACGCCATGCGTAAACGCATTTTTGCTGAACAGGTATAAGGATGCCATTGCGGAGGAAGCTGCGCGCGCGCTTTCGGGCGATAGCGGGGCGAATGAGGCCATAGTTAAAAGATATGGCGAGCTTTTTGACTGAGTATTGTGAAAAGGGCAAAAATAAAGTAAAATTAAGTTTGGTATAATACTGCTTGTTGGGAGAATGAGTAATGAAAGAACTGCCTTTTGAATTAAAACGGATGCTTGATGCGCTCGGTGCAAAGGAGAATGTGCCTATGGCGCAGTACACCTCCTTCAAAACGGGCGGCAGCGTGCGCATATTGGCCGAGCCGGACACGGCGGAGCATACTGCTGAGCTTATGCGCCTGATAGAGGCGGCTGGCGTAGAGCATTACGTTATAGGCAACGGCACAAATCTTTTGATAAGCGATAAAGGGCTTGATGCGATAGTTGTGCGCATAGGCGAGAAAATGGCGAACGTTGAGCGCAGCGGCCGCACGATAATCGCAGGTGCGGGTGCAAGCTATGCGGCAATGGCAAAGCAAAGCGTGCAATGGGGCCTGATGGGCCTTGAATGGGCGGCGGGCATACCGGGCACGGTGGGCGGCGCGGTTGCAATGAACGCCGGCGCATACGGCGGGGAGACGGCGGATGCGCTGAAAACCGTTACCTATGCGGAAAACGGCGCAATAATAAAAGAAACCGTGGATAAGACCGCGTTTGGATACAGGCTGAGTCCGTATTGCGCGCCGGAACGCATAGTGATAGAGGCGGAGTTTGAACTGAACGACGATGACGGCAGCGCATACGAAAAAATGACGGACTACAATAAGCGCAGGCGCGAAAAGCAGCCCATAAACTATCCCAGTGCCGGCAGCGTATTCAAGCGGCCTGAAGGCCACTTTGCAGGCGCATTGATAGAACAGGCCGGGCTGAAGGGAACGCGCATAGGCGGCGCGGAGGTTAGTACGCTGCACGCGGGCTTTATAATAAACGCAGGTGGGGCAACATCGCGCGATGTATACGAGCTGATACGGCTCGTGCAGCAAAAGGTGAAGGAACACAGCGGCGTGCAGCTTGAAACGGAAGTAAAGCTGCTTGGTGAATTCTAAGGAGGAACAGATGGAACTTATAATAGTCACAGGCCTGTCCGGCGGAGGAAAAACTCAGGCGCTCAGGTGTCTGGAGGACATGGGCTATTTCTGCGTGGACAATCTGCCGTGCGCAATGGTGGGCGGATTTGTGCAGCTTTGCCGCGATTCAAAGCCGCCCGTTGAAAAGGCCGCCGTGGTTATAGACAGCCGCGAAAGCGTTTTCGCCGGGGAGGTGCAGCAGGCGCATATGCAGCTATGCATGCTGCCTGTCAATTTCCATATATTGTATCTTGAATGCCGCGACGGCGTGCTTGAACGGCGCTATAACGAAAGCCGCCGCCCGCATCCGCTTAACCGCGACATACGCGAAGGCATAAAGGAAGAACGCGAGCTGCTCTCTTTCTTCCGCGACAGGGCGGAATACATAATAGACACAAGCGACTTAAAGCCGATGGAGCTAAGAAGAAAGCTTGAAGAATACTTCAACGGGGATAAGAAGGCCGAGTTCCAGTTAATAATAGAAAGCTTTGGCTATAAGCGCGGTGTGCCGTTTGAGGCGGATATGGTATTTGATATGCGCTTCAGCCCAAATCCGTTCTATGAAGCGGAATTGAGAGGGCTCAGCGGCAGGGACAAGCCCGTGCGGGACTTTATTGAGGCGGACGAGACATACGAAAGCTTTATAAACCAAACCGAATCTATGCTGAGGGAGCTTATTCCCGCGTTTGTAAAGCAGGGCAAGCGTAGGCTGCTCGTGGCCTTCGGCTGTACGGGCGGCAGGCACCGTTCCGTATGCGCAGCGGAGGAAATGCACAAAAGATTGAAGGACAGCTACTCGTCCCGCCTTATACACCGCGATGCGGGCATAGAGGCGGCGGACATACAGGAGCGCACAGGGGGAAAGGGAGAAAGCTGATGTCTTTTTCATCCACGGTAAAGGACGAATTGGTCGGCATAAAAACGCAAAGCCGCGAAGAAAGGCTTAGCATATTGTGCGGCCTGACGCATACCGCGGCGGCGGTTACGCTGGGCCGGGGCGGATTGGGCATAGAATACGTGAGCGAAAGCGAAAACGTGGCGGAGCTTGCCCGCGCACTAACGGCGGAGCTGTATGGCCTTAACGCTTCGTTTTCCACCCGTAAGCAGGAAGGATTGAAGCGCAGCAGCATAATCGTGCATGTTTCCGGCGAAGGGTGCAGGCAGCTGCTTATTGATTGCGGCAGCCTGCCAAATGATGACAACGAGGATTTTCAGCCCGGCAAAATACCCGAAAGCATGGCCGAAAGCGACGAGCGCATGCGCTGCCTGCTGCGCGGCGCATTCCTTGGCGGCGGCTCCGTGAGCGATCCCAAGAAGGGCTATCATCTTGAAATAGTCACGCGGCAGGAAAATTTTGCGGACACTTTGCGCGCCGCGGCGGAAGGCTACGGCATCCGCGCCAAGGTGACGGCAAGGAAGGCGAACTATATTTTTTATCTTAAGGAAGGCGAAAGCGTATCCGATTTTCTCAGCCTTGTCGGCGCAATGAACGGCACAATGGAATTTGAACAGATACGCGTGCTGCGCTTCATGGCGAACGACATAAACCGCCGCACCAATTTTGAGGATGCGAATATGCAGAAGGCGGCTATGGCGTCCGCCCAGCAAAGGATGGATATACAGCTTATAATAAAAGAACAGGGCATAGAAAGCCTTGGCGATAAGCTTAGGCAAACGGCGGAAGCAAGGATAAATAATCCCGAAGCTACGCTGACAGAGCTTGCGAAGGAGCTGGACATAACAAAATCCTGCCTTACGCACAGGCTTAAAAAGCTGTCCCAAATGGCGGAAGATATACGCCTTCACGGCAGCGGAGCAATGGAAGGAACGGGAGAGGAGAGTATATGAGCGGTTTTACGCATCTGCATGTGCATACGGTATACAGCCTGCTTGACGGGGCGTCCAAAATACCGGCGCTTGTTTCGCGCGCGAAGGAACTGGGCATGGATTCCATTGCCATAACAGATCACGGCGTGATGTACGGCGTGATAGATTTCTATAAGGAATGCACAAAGCAGGGCATAAAACCAATACTCGGCATGGAGGCCTATGTTGCGCCGGCCTCGCTTTACGATAGGGAGGGTGTAAGGGAATATAACCACCTTATTTTGCTTGCAAAGAACCAAATCGGCTATAAAAACCTTATGAAACTGAGCTCCATAGCTTTTGTGGACGGGTTTTATTATAAGCCGAGGATTGATTACGATATACTTGAAAAGTATCACGAAGGGATTATCTGCCTTTCCGCGTGCCTTGCGGGCAGCATACCGCAGGCGCTGCTGAACGGCCGCTACGATGATGCGCATGCGCTTGCGCTCAGGCTCAAACGCGTATTTGGCGATGATTTTTATATTGAACTGCAAAACCACGGCCTGCCGGAACAGCTGGAGGTGCTGCCAAAGCTTGCAAATTTGGCGCGGGAGCTGAACATAAAGGCCGTTGCCACGAACGATATCCATTATGTGGACAAGGCTGATGCCGAGGCGCAGGACCTTCTGCTTTGCATACAAACGGCTAAATACGTGGACGATGAAAACCGCATGCGTATGAGCGCGGATGAGTTCTATCTTAAAAGCGAAGAAGAGATGCGCGCCGCGCTGAAAGGATATGAATATGCCGTTGAAAATACGCGCGAGGTTGCGGATAAGTGCAACGTGGCCATTGCTTTTGGCGAAAGGCATCTGCCCGGCTTTACGGCGCCGGACGGCATGGATAATTTTGAATATCTTAAAAAGCTTTCCGAAGAAGGGCTTGAGAAGAAAATGCCAGATGCCGATGATGCCGCGCGTGAGCGGCTGAATACGGAGCTTGAAATAATCCACAAAATGGACTTTGTGGACTATTTCCTTATAGTGCGGGACTTTGTGGCATTTGCGCACAGCAAGGGCATATCGGTGGGCCCCGGCAGAGGAAGCGGCGCGGCGAGCCTTGTTGCATATTCGTTGGACATTACGGACGTTGACCCGCTTTTGTACGACCTTCCGTTTGAACGTTTCCTTAATCCGGAGCGCGTATCCATGCCGGACTTTGATATAGACTTCTGCGTTGAAAGGCGGCAGGAGGTAATAGACTACGTTGTTGAAAAATACGGCAAGGATAACGTGTCCCAGATAATCACGTTTTCGACCCTTGCGGCAAGGGCGGTTGTGAAGGACGTTGGCCGCGCGCTGAGGGTGCCGCTGCAGGACGTTAACAGAATAACCAAGCTTATCCCAAGGACAGTCGATATGACGCTGAGCAAGGCGCTTGAAGTATCGGCGGAGCTGAAGGAGCTTTACGATAACGATCCGATGGTGACAAAGCTTATAGACCTCTCCTTAAAGCTCGAGGGCCTGCCAAGGAATCCCGGCACTCATGCGGCGGGCGTTGTTATAAGCGCGGAGCCTATAAGCGAATTTGTGCCGCTTCAGCGCAACGGGGACATTATTACAACTCAGTTTTATAAAGAAATTATAGAAGAACTGGGCCTGTTGAAGATGGACTTCCTTGGGCTAAGAACGCTTACCGTAATACGCGATACGCTTGATTTTATACGGGAGCAGGGCAAAAAGGTGCCTGATAAGGAGCTTAAGGACTATACGGACAGGCGCGTATACGAAATGATATCCGCAGCCGATACGGACGGCGTGTTCCAGCTTGAATCCGCGGGCATGAAGCAGTTCATGCTGCAGCTTAGGCCAGGCTGCCTTGAAGACCTGATTGCAGGAATTTCGCTTTTCAGGCCAGGACCCATGGACCAGATACCAAAATACCTTTCCGGCAAGAATCATCCGGATCAGGTAACATATCTCAGCGAAAAGCTTCGTCCCGCGCTCAAGGCCACATATGGCTGCATGGTGTATCAGGAGCAGGTTATGCGCATTGTGCGCGACGTGGCGGGCTACTCAATGGGCCGCAGCGACCTTGTGCGCCGCGCAATGGCAAAAAAGAAGCACGATGTTATGCAGAAGGAAAGGCATAACTTTGTGTACGGCATAGAGGAAAACGGCGTTGTAAGTGTGCCGGGAGCCGTGCGGAACGGCGTGGATGCGGACACGGCGAATAAGATATTCGACGCTATGGCGGACTTTGCCTCCTATGCGTTCAATAAGCCGCACGCGGCATGCTACGCCGTGCTTGCGTACAGAACGGCTTATCTTAAAGTATACTACCCCGTTGAATTTATGACGGCAATGCTGAATAGCTTTATCAGCAATGTCGACCAGCTTGCGGGCTACATAAGCACCGCGCGCCGCATGGGCATAACCGTGCTGCCGCCGGACATAAACAAAAGCCGCGAAAAATTCAGCGTGGAGGATGGCAAGATACGCTTCGGCCTTGCAGGTATACGCAACGTGGGCGAAGGGGCGATGAAGGATATTATAAAAGAGCGCGATTGCGGCGGAAGCTTCAAGGATTTCATGGACTTTGCAAACCGTGCGGGGGATATAAACAAGCGCATGGTGGAGGCCATGATAAAGGTTGGTTGTTTCGACAGCACAGGCGCCAAACGCTCCCAGCTGATGGCGGTGTACGAGAAAGCACTTTCGCTTGCCGCGGGGGACAGGAAACAGGCTGCGGCGGGGCAGATGAGCCTTTTTGACCTTGGTGGCGGGGAAAGCATAAGAAGAAGCTTTGTTGAGCTGCCTGATATTGCGGAATTTGCGGAAGCGGAAAAGCTTGATATGGAGCATGAAACGCTCGGCATATATCTTAGCGGGCATCCGCTCAATGACTATGCGGATATACTTGCCGCCCTTCCGGACACGGCCGCCAAGCTCAGCGGTAAAAGCGGCGAAGAAAATGTTGAAATAGGGCCGCAAGAGGGTGACAAAGTAAAAATTGGTGGTATAATAACACACGTTCAAAGAAAACTTACGCGCTCCGGCAGCGGAATGATGGCGTATTGCACGCTGGAGGACACCACGGGTTCAATAGAATGCATGGCTTTCCCGTCGGTGTTCACAAAGTATTCAAGCCTTTTGAACAGCGATTCAAAGGTGATAATTTCCGGCAAGCTGAACGTGCGCGATGAGCAGGAGAACATGATTTTGATAGACGATGTGCAGCCGCTTATGAAGCGCAGCGCATCGGAAAAGATTTACCTTAGGCTGGATACGCAGGACAAGCCGCTTATGGACAGGCTTATGAGCGTGCTGCGCCGCTTTCCCGGCAATGTGCCCGTAATACTGCACGACCCGAACACCAAGCGCACGCAGCTTGCGCCTAAGGAATTGTTTGTTAATCCCTCCGGAGCCGTAAAGGATGTCCTTTGCGAACTTCTGGGACAAGATAATGTGAAAATCAAAAAGGGAGAATAGTTTTTATGAAAAAGATCGGAGTACTTACAAGCGGAGGAGACACGCCGGGCATGAACTCGGCAATTCGTGCCGTGTTTAAGGAAGCGGATGCACGCGGAATGGACGTTATGGGCATATTCCATGGCTACAAGGGCCTGATAGAGGGCCGCATACGCCAGCTTACCCATGAGGACGTGGCAAACGTTATGCATAAGGGCGGCACGGTACTAAGGACCGCGCGCAGCAGCGAATTTATGCAGGACGGCGGCTTTGAAAAGGCACTGAATATGCTGCATGCGTACGATATAGACGGCCTTATAATAATCGGCGGAGACGGCAGCTACCGCGGCGCAAAAAAGCTTTATGAAAACGGCATAATGACAATCGGCCTGCCCGGCACCATAGATAACGATATGGGCTATACCGATTTTACTATCGGCTTTACCACGGCCGTTAATACCATAACCGATGAAATATACAAGATACGCGATACCATGCGCGCGCATGACCGCGTGGGCGTGGTTGAAGTCATGGGACGCAACTGCGGCGATATCGCGCTGTGGTCCGGCGTAGCCGGCGGCGCGGACATGATAATTGTGCCCGAAGTTCCCGTGGACTGGGAGGACTGCGCAAAGCAGCTTGTAAAGAATAAGCTGCGCGGCCAGCTTACAAGCATTGTTATAATAGCCGAAGGCGCAGGCAGAGCGGAGGATTTTGCCCGCTTTGTGAACGAGCATACGGACGTTGAGGCCAAGGCCATAGTTCCCGGATACATACAGCGCGGCGGCAACCCCACCGCATTTGACAGGGTGCTTGCGGCAAGGCTTGGCCAGCGCGCGGTGGAGCTGCTTGCAGACGACATAGGCGGACGCGCCGTTGGCATAAAGGACAACAAGATAATTGACGTGAGCATAGAGGAAGCGGTTGAAATGCCGGATCACTTTGACGAAAAGCTGTTCCACTTCAACTCTGTGCTTGCAAGATTTTAATTGGTAAAGGATACGCGCAATGACTAAACGGATGAAAACAGCCGGGCCTGTGAACCGGAACGACGATATTGAATTGAATATAGATTCCCTCGGTTCCGAAGGGCAGGGCGTTGGCCGGTATGAAGGCCTGGCGGTTTTTGTGCCGTTTGCGCTGCCGAATGAGCATGTTAAGGCACATATAATAAAGGCGGCGTCAAATTATGCCGTGGGCAAGCTTACAGCCGTGGAGGTTCCAAGCAGGGACAGGCGGGAGCCGCGCTGCTCCTCCTTCACACGCTGCGGCGGATGCAATCTGCTGCACATGGATTACGCGGCGCAGCTTGAATACAAGCGCAATGTTGTGGCGAACGCGCTTATGCGCATAGGCAAGGTAGCCTCCCCGCATGTTAAGCGCACCATAGGCATGGAGCACCCGTATCATTACCGCAATAAGGCTGCGTTCCCGTTCGCGATGGTTGATGGGCGTATGTGCTTCGGCTTTTTTGCCCCGCGCAGCCATAGGCTCGTTCCGATAGACGGCTGCCTTATTGAAAACAGGGCGCTGTATAACGTTGCGCAGGCCGTGCATTGTTGGGCGGAAGAAAACGACATTGCCCCATACGACGAGCAAACCGGCGGCGGCACGCTGCGCCACGTTGTTGGCAGAATAACCACCACGGGCGACATTATGGCCGTTATAGTGACCAAGGGGCAGCCGAAGAAGCTGAACGCGCTTGTGAATATGCTGACGGAGCGCTGCGAAGGGCTGAAGTCAATAATACTCAACCGCAACGACGAAGCCACAAACGTTATCCTTGGCGATAAGTACGAAACGCTTTGGGGGGACGATACGCTTACGGAGGAGCTTTGCGGCTTCAAGTTTGGGATAAGCGCGGCGTCTTTCCTTCAGGTGAATCCTATACAGACGGAGAAGCTTTATGCTCAGGTGGAAGCGTTTTTTCCCGAGCGGGACGGCTTTGAGGCGATGGACGTATACTGCGGCGCAGGCACTATATCGATGGTCATATCCAAACACGCGTCCCATGTAACGGGCATAGAGAACGTGCCGAGCGCGGTGGAGGATGCACGGCGCAATGCAGCCATGAACGGCGTTACAAACGCGGACTTTATATGCGCCGATGCGGCTGCCGCGCTGCCGGAGCTGATAGCAAAGGGCGCAAGGCCCGGCGTGATAGTGCTCGATCCGCCGCGGAAGGGCTGCGATAAAGCGGTGCTCGATGCGGTGACGGCAAGCGGGGCTGAGCGCATAGTCTACGTTTCCTGCGACCCAGCCACCCTCGCGCGCGACGTAAGCATACTTACCCAGTCCGGCTATTCCCTCCAGTCCGCCCAGCCTGTGGATATGTTCCCGCAGACTGCGCACGTCGAGACGGTATGCTTATTGTCCAAACACCAAGAAGTGGGGGGAATAAGCTATGCAGATAAAATATGAAAACATCATCCTTAGGGATATGATAGAGACGGATATAGAGGACTATGTGCGCTGGTTCACGGCGGAACGTGAATGGGAAAAATGGGATGCTCCTTGGGAGAAGGAAGATACGGACGAGGAGACAGAGCGCAAAGAATGGACGAAATACTATGAATCGGTGAAAAACCGCCCTGATGATGCTTACCGCTGGAAATTTGAGATTCAATGGAACGGTAAGCACATTGGCTGGGTATGTTCCTATTGCATTGACGAAAACTATGAATGGGTAGGAAAAGCTGAGGAAGGCCAAATAGTTCACCGCGCTGTCGGCATAGATATTTGCGAATCGGATTCATGGGGAAACGGTATCGGCACAAATGCCCTTCGCGCTTTTATGGATTACTGCCTTGACAGCGGTGCGTGCGAGCTGTACACGCAAACTTGGTCCGGCAATGTTCGCATGCTTCGCTGCGCCGAGAAACTTGGCTTTGCTGAGTGCAATCGCTGTATCGGAGAGCGGGAGGTCAACGGACGGAAATACGATGGCTTAACGCTGAAATTTAAGAAGCAAGTTTGAATTGAAAGTGCCGCTGTGGCATAGAGATTCATCAAAATAACTATCCCCGCCCGCATTTACTGCGCAGGCGGGTTCTTTTGATTGAAATTGGTACGATACCGTACTCATCTATGGAGGCCAAGCGTGAATATATATTTTGCCGCAGGCCTTGACCTTTCACCTAAGTGCAATGATATAACCTTATCCGAAAGGAGATGGATGATATGACCATAAAGGAATTTGCAAAGCTGTGCGGCTGCAATCCGCAAACGCTTAGGTATTACGACCGCGTTGGCCTGCTCAAGCCCGTTCGGGTGGACAGATACTCGGGCTATCGCTTTTATGATGAGGAGCAGGCGGTAACGTTCGTTAAGATAAAGAACCTGCAAAGCGCGCTTTTCACCATAGACGAAATAAAGCCGCTGCTTGATGCCGACAGCGCGACCGTGTATAAAGCGTTTGACGAGAAGATAGCCTCCCTTGAGAGTAAGCTTGAAACCGTGCGTGCCATACAGCGGTCATATCAGGGTGAAATTGACATGGTAAAGGAACAGCTGGAAGCGATAAGGCAAAAGGTAACGGAGTCTATGCGCGCATACGACCCAAGCGAGCAGTTCGATATAGACGGCGAACAGTACGCGCGGATAACCGATAACGTATGTAACTTTTTCGAAAGTATGCTTACGGCAAACGATGCGGACATAAGCTATACGCCGCAGGAAGGCGGAGATGAAGCGCATGAGGAAGAAGAATACACCGACCCGCTGCACGACGAGGGGTATACGCTTGTGTATGAAAAGCACGGCTGGGGGCGCGTTAAGGACTTCCTTGACGAATGGCGCTGCCTTGAGGACGGGGCGGAGTATCTGCTGTATTTTGAACTTAAAGACGCAAGCTGCGGAATGCCGTTTGCAAATACAATACTCGGCATTCTGTGCGAATGCGATAAGGACAAAAAGAAGCAGCTTGGCTGCAACGTGACCGCTTCAAAGGATGGCATGAACCATTTCTATCTGCTCAAACGAACCGAATAATAATATACGGCAATGAAAACGCCCGGCTCCTGAAATGAGGAACCGGGCATGTTTTTGCTTTACGCTATGCTGATATCAAGTATTAGCCGGCGTAGTTGATGTCGTTATAGAACAGGGTGCCGTCGCCGCAGACAACAAGACCATTGATGTCGTTGCGGTATGCGCAGTAGGAAACATCGGAATAGAGGGGCACTATGGCGCAATCCTTGAACATTTCCATCTGGGCTTCATAAACGTGTTCAACGGCCTGATCCATATCGGAAGAGGTGGCGGCCTTCTCTATAAGGTCCTTATAAACCTGCATGTCGGCGTCGCTCTTGGTGTTGGGATCGTAGTAAGCATAGTTGAGTACCAGTATGGCTTCCGCCCATTCAAGCACGGCTATACCGGCATCGTAATCGTCGTCGGCCATGCGCTCATAGATGTAGTTCCAGTCTATGGTTTCTATGTTCATCTTTATGCCGATTTCCTGAAGCTGCAGCTGCATTTCCTGCGCAACGGTAACGGCGGTGCCGCTGGAACGGGTAAGGAAGGTGAACTCCAGCACGCTGCCGTCTTTTTCAAGGTAGCCTTCGCCGTTCATGGTGTATCCGGCTTCGGCCAGCAGACGCTTGGCTTCTTCCACGTTGTTGCTCAGGTTGTCCTTGAAGTAGGCTTCGGCCTTCTCGGAGAAGAACTGCATGCCTTCGGTTATCATGGAATATGCGGGCTTCATGGCGCCGTTGCACATTTCTTCCATGGCGTCGCGGTCAAGGGCAAGCATTATGGCCTTGCGGACGTTAATGTCCTGCAGGTCCTTGTGGTCCTGATTCAGCTCGAAGTATTCAATGTTGGGATAGGTGTTTTCAAGCGTTATAACGCTGTCTATGCTCTGCAGTTCGGCATGCTGTTCCATGTTTATGCCGCTCAGCACGTCCACTTCGCCGTTGGCAAGCATGGTGGTCTGGGTGAATGCTTCGGTATCGGCCACTATAACGGTGATGTAGTCCAAATCAACGGGACCCTTGTTCTTGAGAAGGGGCAGGTTGGTTTTGTAATACGGGTTGGGCTTAAGGATTATGCGGTCGCCGGGAATGTATTCGTCCACGTAGAACGCGCCGTAGGGGATAGCGCCCCACTGCAGCTCATCATCGGTCATGGTGTCCAGGCAGTCCTTCTTGATTATGCCCATGAAGCAGGTGCACAGGAAGTGCATCAGGTCGGTACGATAGGTGGAAAGGTGCAGTATAACATCCTTGCCGTCGGCCTCCATTGATTCAATGTTGGAATAGCCGTAGCCCCAGTCGCTGCCGTCAAGGCCGTACTGGATGGAGGCTATAACGTCCTCGGGAGTAACATCGGTGCCGTCATAGAACTTCATGCCTTCGCTCATGATAAGCTTCATGGTCAGTCCGTCCTCGCTGATTTCGTAGCCCTCGCAGATACGGGGCAGCACGTTGTTGCGATCTTCGGGATCCATCAGGAAAAAGGTGTCCGCGATAAGGTCCTGGGCATTATTCCAGCCGGTACAGCGGTACAGGTTGGTGCCGAGCCATTCGGAGTCGTAGATGGTGATGGTACGCTTACCGTTTTCATCCACGGTCACGCCGCCGTTATTGTTGGCGGGGGTGTTGTCGCCGGCCGGGGTATCGGTGTTGCTGGGGGTGTTCGCCGTGTTGCTGCAGCCCGCGAAAGCGGACACGAGCATCATTATGCCCATAAGCAGCGCCAAGATTCTCTTCATTGGGGTTCCTCCTTATTTTTATATCTGATACGGCTTTGCCGTTATCATTTAATGCTTATTTGTCGTATAGGAAGCAGCTTACCTGATGCAGTGCATCCACGTGGTAATCCTTGGGCAGTTCCTCGCGGCAGCGGTCTGTCGCATGCGGACAGCGCGCAGCGAAGCGGCATCCCTTGGGCAGGTTTATAAGGCTGCCGGTTTCGCCGCCCATAAGCTCCTTCTTTTGGCTGCGCAGCGTGGGGTCGAGTATGGGGGAGGCGGCCATAAGCCCGTGCGTGTAAGGATGCAACGGGTTGGAGGATATCGTCTCCGTGGGGCCGAACTCCATAAGTTTGCCAAGGTACATTACCGCAATGCGGTCGCTTATATAGCGCAGCACGTTAAGGTCGTGCGTTATGATAAGATAGGTCAGGCCGAAATGCTCCTGCAGATCGAGCAGCAGATTGAGTATCTGCGCCTGAACGGATATGTCAAGGGCGCTTGTGGGTTCATCCAGCACCATTATGTCGGGCCTGAGCACCAGCGCGCGTGCAATGGCTATACGCTGAAGCTGACCGCCGGAAAGCTGATGCGGATAGGAATAGAGATACCTTTCATCCATCTTGACCAGCTTCATGGCCTCCTGCGCCTTCTCAACGGCCTCCGCTTTGGGAACGCCGTGCAGTATCATGGGGCGCATGATGCTGCTTAGCACGTTGAGCCTGGGGTTAAGGTTGGATGCCGGATCCTGGAACACGGTGGCTATGCTGCGGCGCACGGCTTTAAGCTCCCTGCCGTGCAGCTTTGATATATCCTGCCCGTTCATAAGCACCCTGCCCTCGGTTGCGGGGGTAAGATTGAGTATAACGCGGGCAAGGGTGGTCTTTCCGCTGCCGGATTCGCCGGCAAGGCCGATTATCTCGCCCTTGTTTATGGTCAGGTTTATGTCGTCCACGGCCTTTACGGAGCCTTTTTTGGCATTGAAGGCGCCGCTGGTGAGCGGGAAGTATTTCTTCAGTCCGGATATTTCTATTGCCGGTACAGGTGCATTAACGTTGGCGTTGCTCATTACAGTTTCGAAGCCTCCTCCGCAAAATGGCAGCTGAATGTGTGGTCATGACTCACGGTAAGCACGGGTGGATTTTCGGTGAAGCATATTTCCTTGGCCAGCGGGCAGCGGTTGGCAAAGCGGCAGCCGGGCTTCTTTTCGGTTATGCGCGGCACGTTGCCGTCTATTGTTTCCAGCCTGCCCTCGTGCTTTGTTTTGCGCGGCAGGGCGCGCATGAGCAGTCTTGTATACGGATGGGAGGGTGCGGCGAAAACATCGAACACGTTGCCATGCTCCACTATGTTGCCCGCGTACATTACGGCTATTCTGTCCGCAACCTCGGCAACAAGGCCGAAATTATGGGTTATCATGAGTATGGCGGTATTGTACTGCGTTTTGAGATCCTTTAATATTTGCAGTATCTGCGCCTCTATCGTAACGTCAAGCGCGGTGGTGGGCTCGTCCGCTATAAGCAGCTCCGGCGTGCGGGAAAGCATCATGGCTATCATAACGCGTTGGCGCATGCCGCCGGAAAGCTCGTGCGGGTAGCTGTTCACGCGCTTTTCCGCGTCCGGAATGCGCACGTCCTTATAAAGGCTTATAACGCGCTCCCACGCTTCCTTGTGGCTCAGCCCGTCAAGCAATATGGCTTCCTCAACCTGCGAGCCGGTGCGGTAAACAGGGTTGAGCGAATCCAAAGGATTCTGGAATATCATGCCTATGTGCTTGCCGCGCATCTTTTCCATGTCCCGCACGGGAATCTTGTTCAAATCCTCGCCCTTGAACAGTATTTTGCCGCCTATTTTCTCGTTGCCGTCCATAAGCAGGCGCATTATGGTGAAGGCTATCGTGCTTTTGCCGCAGCCGGATTCGCCTACCAGCGCAACAATCTCGCCGCGGTTCATGGTAAAATTAACGTCGGACACGGCGGAAAGATAGCCGTTGCGTATGCGGTAATCTATGCTCAGATCCTCAAGCCTAAGCAGGGGCTCTTCGGTATTGTCAAGCTTGGTCACTATGTCGCTCATGTGTTTCCTCCTTACAGGCCCTTCAGGCGCGGGTCAAGCAAATCGCGCATGCCTTCGCCCAGTATATTGAACCCAAGCACGGTATACACCAGCGCAAGGCCGGGGAATATGCTGAGCCACTGCGCACGGTGAACATAGTTCATGCCCTGCGATATGGCCAAGCCCCAGTCCGGAGAAGGCGGCTGAGAGCCAAGGCCAAGGAAGCTGAGCGTTGTGGTGGCCATTATGGTGCCGGGCAGGTTGTTTGAAATGAGCACTATCAGCGAAGGCACGATGTTCGGCAGAATATAGCGGAACATTAATGAAAGCGAGCTTTCGCCGAAGGCGCGTCCGGTTTCAACGAAGGCCATCGTGCGCAGTGACATCGTTTTTGCGCGCACGGTGCGGGCGTAGCCTGCCCAGCCGACCAGCGATATTGCAATTATAGAATTGGTAAGGCCCTTACCAAGAACCGTAACAACGGCAAGCGCCAGTATGGTGCCGGGTACGCACCAGGTAACGTCGGTTATAAACAGCAGCACCTTATCCACCCAGCCGCCGAAATAGCCGCACAGAAGGCCAATAACAACGCCAAGGAAAAGCTGTATGCTTGTGCCAAGCAGCGCCACCCAAAGGGTTATGCGCGTGCCGTAGATAACCTTGCTGAACATATCGCGGCCGAAATCATCCGTACCGAAAAGGTAGGTTGAATTGGGGGCCTGGAGCTTGGCCTGCTTATGGGGTTCATCGTAGTCATAGGGGGCAATCTGCTGCGCAAATATGGCTACGAGTATAAGGCTAAGTATCATCAGGAAGCCAACGACAAAGTTAACGTTCCTTCTGCAATTATAAAAGAATTCTCTGATGGGGGAATAGTTCATGCTCCGGCGCCTCCGTTCATGGTAATGCGAATTCTGGGGTCAAGCATACCGACCACAACGTCGCTGAGCGTGTTGAACACGACCGTCAGCACGGCTATTATAAGTATGCAGCCCTGAACAACGGCGTAGTCCTGAGTGATTATGCTGTTCACGAGCAGGCTGCCCATGCCGGGTATGCTGAATATGCGCTCGGTTATTACTGCGCCGGATATAAGCCAGGGTATGCTCATGAACACAAGCACGGTTATAAGTATGAGGGCGTTGCGCATAACGTGCTTGACCATAACGGTTTTGTGCGGCAGGCCCTTTGCATAGGCTGTAAGCACATATTTTTCGCGGAACACGTCAAGCACTTCGGTCTTGGTAAGGCGGATGGTGCCGGCAAGCGAGCCGAGCACGCCGCCGCCTATGGGCAGCACCCAGTTGACGGCCTTTTCATAGCCGGATATAGGCAGCCATTTCAGCGTTACGCTGAACAGCAGTATCAGCAGAACGTATAGCCAGAAGCTTGGCACGGCGGAAAGGAAAAGGGTAACGTTTATTATTGCGCGGTCAAGGAAGGTATCCTTTTTATATGCGCAAAGCAGTCCTAACGGCACTGCGATGACTATTTCAAAGAACAGCATCCAGCCGCAAAGCTTAAGACTGAGCGGTATGCGCGCGTCCATCATATCCGCAACCTTCTGCTTAACGCGGAGGGACGTGCCGAAATCTCCCTTGGATATTATCTTCCATATCCAGTCAACGTACTGCACGGTAAGCGGGCGGTCGTAACCGTATTCGTGGCGGATAATGTCCTTGCGCTCCTGTGACACCTTACGGTCAACTATCAAATCGACCGGGTCGCCGGGCATCAAATGCATCATGCTGAACACCAGCACGGAAACTGTAAATACCAGTAATAGGCCATTCAGCAGCTTTTTCAGAATAAATGATGTCAAGATCTGCTCTCCTTTGTTTGAATTGTGACGCCTATATATTAGGCTACAATATATTTTATCATGGCCATAATAAAAAGGACATTGCAAAAAGCGCGCGCATAATGCAGAATGTGATTGCATTCATTTCATTTTGTCCATATTTGCAAAACCTTGGTATAATTAAACCGAAATATCTACGGAGGGCTGCGCATGTGAACAAAAATCGTAAATGGGAGGACGAAACGGACCGCTTACGCAATTCCTTTTTCACGGAAGGGTTCCATTGCCTTGTATATAACGTGAGCGAGGCATATAACCTTGTTAAGGCGCATAAGCATGATTTTCCGCAGTTTGTAATAATGCAGTCCGGCGCAACGCGGCAAACGCAAAGCAGCCGGGCATATCACCTGGGCAGCGGGGACATATTGTTCACCCCGCCGGGAGTGATGCACAGCATGTCCCTTGCGGAGCAGAAATACTTCTATAATTTCTCCGTCACCACGGAAATAGCCCGCGCCGCGCTTACGGCGGCATGCGGGGAGGAATGCGGCTTTGCGGACATTACGCCGCTGATAACCCCGCGGGAGAAGGACATGGCGCTGATACTGAACCAGATAACAAGCCTTGAAGCTACGCTGGATGGGATAGAGATATGCGATGAGGACGATGCATTCTATAAGGACGTGGTGTATCATCAGGTGTTTGCAATACTGTATCTTATATTCAGCGTGGCGGGGAAGGAAAAGGCCAATACTGCCCTTGCCGTAAGGGAGGACGAGCGCACGCGGAACACGGACAGCCTTATCAACTATCTTGATAACCATTATTATGAAGAGATTCGCTTTGCGGAGGTTGCGGAGCGGTTCGGCATGTCCCAGGCCACAATGTCGCGCAGGTTCTTTGCCGCGCGGGGCGTTAAGCTGCAGGATTATCTTAACCGGCGGCGCGTGAGCGAGGCGCAGAAGCTTATGGCGCAGGAGAATATGTCGCTGTTCTATATTGCCGATGCTGTGGGGTATCAGGATTTCAGCACGTTTTACAGAAACTTTAAGCGCTGCTGCGGCATGAGCCCTTCACAGTACCGCGAAATAGTGCTGGGGCAGGCGAAGGCGGATATATCAAATGAAAAGACGGAGGACAAAACCGAATGAAGAAGCTTATATGCATTGCGCTGTGCATGGCTATTGCGGCATGCTGCACGCTCAGCCTTGCCGCGAAGGACGACAAGATGGAGACGGATCCATACGCCGTGCCGCAGGTGAAGAACGCGCCGATAGCGCTGCTGTATGAGGAGACCACGGACACGGTTCTATTCTCGCGCGAAGCGGACAAAACCAACCCGCCCGCAAGCATGACAAAGGTCATGACGGCAACGCTGGTGCTGGAATACGACCCGGAGCTAAAGGGCACAATGGTGGTGCCGGAGGAGGCGATGAGCAAGGAGAACTGCTCCTGGCTCGATACGGACCATCTTGAGGTGGGCGAGGAGGTGTCCGTATGGGACCTGATGAACTATCTTTTGATAGCATCGGGCAACGAGGCCGCGACTACCCTTGCCATATACGTTGCGGGGGACATACCCACGTTTGTTGACATGATGAACAAAAAGGCCGCCGAGCTTGGCATGACAAGCACGCATTACGTTGACCCGCATGGGCTGAGCAGCGTACCGCAGCTGATAACCGCCAACGATATGCTCAAGCTTTGCCGCTACGCAATGAAGAACGATACCTTCCGCAAAATAGTATCCACGCGGGAGGGCAGAATACCCGCTTCCAACAAGCGGAGCGAGGCATTCTGTTTCCGCAACAGCAACAGCGTGCTTGACCCGCTGGGCAACCGTTTCTACGATACCGGCTTCAGCGACGATATAATAGGCATAAAAACCGGCTATATACCCGATTCCGGCATGAACCTTTCCTGCGCGATGCGGCACGGGGAGCTGCGCTTTTACAGCGTTGTTATGAAGGGCAAGGGCATGTTCCTTGAAGGGGAGCCGTGCTACACGCATTGCCTTGACACGGCTACGCTTATGCGCTATGCGCGCACGTTTGCGCGCTTCGGCTACGGCGAAGGGGAATTGGTTGAGCAGGCTAAAAGCGGGCTTAAATGCCTTGACGTGGCGGCTGACAGGGACGTGTACATACTCTATCAGGATAATAAGCAGCCAGACTATACCGTTACCTACGTATCGGACATAGCATCGGCCAAGAAGGGCGACACCGTTGGCACAATAACCCTCAGGGATGAATTCGGCAACGTGCGCACAGCGGAGCTTATTGCCGCAAAGGATGCGGCGGTGCGGGCGTGGGTGATATATGCCGCGGCGGGGCTTATAATAGCGATAGCGGCGGTATGCATAGCGCTCAGGAAGCGTTCGCGGGCAAAATAATATATAATACGCAGCGTATTTTCTTCGGTCGCGGTATGGGTTATAATTGACCTGTGCTACGGCCGAATTTTTTGCATATGCGGGAGGAACAAACGATTGCAGTACAAAAGCGACATTGAAATAGCCCAGGGCGCGGCAATGCGCCCAATAACCGAAATAGCCAAGACTGCCCACGTGGACGAAAAATATATTGAACAATACGGCCGCTACAAGGCCAAGATTGACCCCGCCCTTTTGAAGGAGACGCAGCGGAAGGACGGCAGGCTGGTGCTTGTTACCGCCATAACCCCCACCCCTGCGGGAGAGGGCAAAACCACCACCACGATTGGCCTTGCGGACGGGTTAAGGCGCATTGGCAAGGACGCCGTTGTTGCGCTGAGGGAGCCTTCGTTGGGGCCTGTATTCGGCATAAAGGGCGGCGCGGCGGGCGGCGGATATGCCCAAGTGGTGCCCATGGAGGACATAAATCTGCACTTTACCGGCGATTTTCACGCCATAGGCGCGGCAAACAATTTGCTTGCGGCTATGCTCGATAACCATATTCAGCAGGGCAACGCCCTTAACATAGACCCGCGCAGGATAACATGGAAGCGCTGCATGGACATGAACGACCGTCAGCTCCGCTTCATAGTGGACGGCCTTGGCGGCAAGGTGAACGGCACGCCCAGGGAGGACGGATTCGACATTACCGTTGCAAGCGAGATTATGGCCGTGCTGTGCCTTTCAACGGGCATAGCAGACCTGAAGGAGAGGCTGGGGCGCATGATAGTGGGCTACACATATGACGATAAGCCCGTTAGCTGCGCCGAGCTGAAGGCGGCGGGGGCCATGACGGCGCTGCTGAAGGACGCAATAAAGCCAAACCTTGTGCAGACGCTTGAGGGTACGCCCGCATTCGTGCACGGCGGGCCGTTTGCAAACATTGCCCACGGCTGCAACAGCGTTATGGCAACGCGCATGGCGCTGAAGATGGGCGATTATGCCGTTACGGAGGCGGGCTTCGGCGCGGATTTGGGCGCGGAGAAGTTCCTTGACATAAAGTGCCGCATGGCGAACCTTACGCCGGATGCTGTAGTTATAGTTGCAACGGTGCGCGCGCTGAAGATGCACGGCGGCCTTGCAAAAACCGAACTTACTGCACAGAACATACCCGCGCTTGAAAGGGGCGTGCCGAATCTTTTAAGGCATGTGTCAAACATAAAGAACGTGTTCGGCTTGCCGTGCGTTGTGGCGGTGAACCGTTTCCCAACGGACACGGACGCGGAGATTGATTTTATAATAGAAAAATGCCGCGAGCTGGGCGTGAACACCGTGCTTTCGACCGTTTGGGCGGACGGCGGACGCGGCGGCGAGGCGCTTGCGCGCGAGGTTGTGCGCCTGTGCGAGGAGGAGAAGGGCAGCTTCACCTTCGCCTACGATGCGGACATGACCATAGAGCAAAAGATAGACGCTATAGTGCGGCGCATATACGGCGGGGACGGCGCGAGCATTGCACCGGCGGCGAAGAAGCAGATTGCAAGGCTTACGGAGCTGGGCTTCGGCAATATGCCCGTATGCATGGCAAAAACGCAATACAGCTTTTCCGACGACCAAACAAAGCTCGGCGCGCCGACAGGCTTCACCGTGACCGTGCGCAGCGTTAAGGTATCCGCGGGAGCGGGCTTCATAGTTGCCTTGACCGGAGATATAATGACCATGCCCGGCCTTCCCAAGATCCCGGCGGCGGAGCGCATAGACGTGGACGAAAACGGAATGATATCTGGGCTGTTTTAAGAGAGAAGGTAAACCCCTGCACATCTGCGTCACTTGCGTCACTATCGTCGAAACAGGCTAAATGTCTGACTTTTTTCTCCGACGCAGCTTCGACGATGAATTTCTGCGTCGAAGAACGAGGCTGACGCATGCAGTGAAATCCGTTCTTCGAAAGGCTCCCCGAACGGGGAGCTGGCACGGCGTAAGCCGTGACTGAGGGGTTGTAACAAACAAAGAGC
>ERZ824488.538-NODE-538-length-48621-cov-5.818556_pt1 | contig 48621 bp, 60 predicted proteins | sample MGYA00519936_ERZ824488 | MGnify/ENA primary metagenome ERZ824488 (study PRJEB31778, sample SAMEA3449153) | human gut metagenome | biome: human gut; feature: human-associated habitat; material: faeces | place: United Kingdom | collected 2010/2012 ... | reverse complement strand
TTCTAAGAGACTTCCCAACCGCTTGATTAAGAAGTCTTTTAGAGCATACAACACCTGCCGCCTGTTTGAATTCCTCATAATACTGAACGGAAAGTGCCTTCGGTGCTTTCTCCTTACGCTTATCGAACATCAGGTCAAGCTCGGATTTTTCCTCCTCTTTGCCCTCTATAACCTTTGCTTTATGTATCAAATCCAATACTCCTGCAAAGTTCTGTTCCTCCTCCGTTCCCGTTTCTATGAGCAGAAAGGAAAGTGCCGACAAAAGCAGACGTGTGGCATCGTCCCAGAAAGGATCGCCGGAGTTTCCCTCACCCTTTGTGTTGGTCATAAAAACGTTTATCATTTTTATGACATTATTGCTGTTTATCTTGCCTGTGCTGTCACGGAGATAGTGAAAAGGGTTGTAGTTGGAGCTGTGCTTCATATCGTTCAGATTGAAAACCTTTATCTCATAGCCGTGATTTATGAGCATCTTTCCGCAGGATTCCACCAGCTCACCCGATGGGTCGGTCACAACAACGGAAGTGTTGCATTGCAGTAAATTCGGCTTAACGAAAAATCTTGATTTACCCGTTCCCGAACCGCCGAGAATAATCTGATTAAGATTAAGCATCGGCTTTATCTTCTCCGCTTCCCTGCTCCTGCCCGTAACATCTTTTATTGATATTTCCGTGCCGTTAAGCTCTGCGGATTTATTTTTCTTCGGTTTTGCCTTGCCCTTTTTCTTTCGGTTCTCCGCTTCTTCCGCCGCTTCGTTCTTCTCTCGCACCTTTCGGTCCAGAACAAGAAAAACATCGCTTGCACAGATAACGTTGTTGTAAAAGCCTTTCTTGGTGGTATCGGCAATAATCTCTTTCTCCTGCCTGTTTCCCCACCTTGCAGAACCGTGTTCAACGCCCTTTCGGTGATAACGCTTTCCGTTTCCCACAAGGCGGTACATCACGGCGATAAGGCTTGCAAAAAATCCGATTACACAGGCATTTCGTGTCATTCCCGTTCCCTTGATAACCGCAAGAAAAGCATTGCCCAGATTTCCGGGTGTCATATACTCCCCGATGCTCTCTATGGCTTCAAATATCTGAATATTGCCGTTCTTGTCTGCGGTCATTTCAAGGGTATATCCGAGCAACACGATTACCGGGAAAGCAATTACACAGGCTATGACGATTATATACAGAAGCGTATCTGTTTTCTTTTCGGGGATTCCCATATTAGCAGCCATAGTTAATGCTCCTGCCCTCCCTTGCTCCTGCCGAGAGATACCGCCTTATCCTTAACGGCATTGGACAGCTCCTTGATTTTATCGGCAGCATAGCTTTTCAGCTCGCTGAGCTTCTGTTTATCGGGAATTTTGCGGTCACGGATATTCTTTTCAAAGGACTTTTTGATTTCATTTGCCCCCTTTTCGGAAATACCCATATTTTGCAGAATATCGGTATCAATCCTGTCCATTGACATCATTGCGGAGCTTCCGTCCTGCTTTGATGTTACCTCAAGCATATTTCCCGATACCTGACAAACTCTTGCTTCCTCGGTTTCCTTTGTCTTTGCATCGGAGATATATCCGTCATTTACAAGCTGTTTTACAGCAACAGCAACAGACACATCATCAATAAGTCCGAAGTCCTCACGCAGAGCCTTTTCAACCTCCGACATCGGCGTATCCTTTTCAATCTGCATATACCGATAGCTTTCGGCATCGTCTTTAATGATAACCGTACTGCCGCCATAGCGGTAATATCCCATATCTGCAAGCTCCGCATTGTGCGTGTCATATCTTTCGGGTTTTGCCGTCTGTGATTTTTCCTCGTTAATTTCAAAATCGCCCGATATATCCGTTTCACGATAGGATTTCACAACCTTATCGGCAATTTCCTTTGCGGATATTTCCGAATATCCCATCTGTGTCAACATACTCCGAACCTCACTAACAGGCATTACGGGGATAACAGCGAATTTGTTTGTATTGTTATCCAGAACACAGCACTTTGAACCGCTGTCCTTGGGAATTTCGCCTATACATTCCGCCTTTCCGATAACCGTCTGCGAAAGCTGCGATTGTGCCAGATATTCGCCTATATTGGGAATATCCGCATAGACTATCTCTGTTTTCTCTGCGGCAAATCCGAAAATCTCTTTCTGTTTATCGTTCAGCTCTTTATGTATATCCTCAAGCAGCTTTTGTATCGTTTTGCCGTTCAGACCTCTCTCCCTGAGAGCTGCCGACATCTCCGTACAGCTTCCCATTTTCACGCTGATAAGCTCGTTTTTCTTGGAGTTAAAAAGGTCGATCCTCCGAAGCTCCCCGCCCTGCGTACCGTATTTATACACGGCGGTATCCTTGTTTATCCTGCGGTTTCGTGTATTGAAATACCCTGCAAGCTCGCTTCCGTTTACGGCTCGTTTCACCTTTCCCGATGAATCGTACACCGGATACTGCTTATCAAAATCAAACTCGGATTTCAGCGTTTTGCCGCCGTTGATAAGCTCGGAATCGGACTGCTTAATGCGAATGTAGTCCTGCCCCTTTGTGTTGGGGACACGCATAAAATATGTGTCGGCTGTGTTCAGCTCCTCAATATTCAGCTTAGCCATATCAAGGGTTATGATGTTGTCATACACATCAATGATATATTCCTCGCTCATTTCAAGGCTGTCCTTGTATTCCTGTCTTGCCTTTTCAACCTTTTTGGAAATATCGGTATCATACATAACCGCCACATTTTCGCCCTGCTTCACAAAGGAAACTTCAAGGTTATCTGCTTTTGCGGCGGCGTAAATTTCTCTCGCCTCGTCCTGCAACACAACAAAGGCTTCATATCCCAAATCATCCAGCGGTGCGGTCTGTTCATATCGGGTAACATCAATTCCGTCCACCTGCTTTTTGATTTCCTGTGCTTCCTTCAAAGCCTTTGAATACTGTCCTTCAAACTCCTTGGGGACAAAATTCATATACTTATCATCATCATTTTTAAAGGTTACAACAGGAATATCGCAGTCGGTCATCACTCGGCGGACAAGTCCTATATCCTCGGTATCAATAAGGTCTTTTCCGTCCTTTACTGCTATTTTATCGGGATTTTCCTGCAAATCCTTTGCAACAGCGTGTTTAAGAGCAGACTGTATCATATCTATCTGACTTGCAGGAACGGCAAACACGGCATTATTGCTGTCCCCGACCTCAGTTTTAAAGAACGAACCGCCCATTTTCAGCAGATTTTTCTCAACCTCGGCTGACTTTTCGGCAGGAACGGTAACGTACTTTATATCAAAGCCTGCCTTTTGGAGCTTCCGAAAATCACTTTTTGACAGCTTACCCAGCTTTATTTTTGGCGGCTTTATTTTCTTTCCTGCCTGATTTCTCTTACGCTCCTCCATTGAGCTGAAAATATCCATCATTCGTTTTAACAGCTCGATGAACGTGGTGCAGGCATCATCTCCTACCATTATTCAGCACTCCCCTCTGTTATGGTTTCGGTTGTGTTTTGCATTTCTGTTTCCAAATGTTCCAGTGGAACATCATCTGTGATAATATCAATAATATCCTCGGAGGTACAGCCGTAAGAATAGGGTGACATATTTATCATTACAGTAACATCGGTATCTGTGGCATCTGCCCAGCCGTTAGGAATGTTCAGAACGGTAAGTCTTTTTATGCCTATGTTATCAACATAAAATGCAGGCTCAAACTCCGCAGCATCAAAATCCGACACGTTATATGTTTTCGGCTTGGTGATACTTTTCAAGAGGTCACGCTGCTTTATTTCAAGCAGCTCGTCCGTGCTTTCGTATGTAACGCCGTACCTTCCTGCGATATTTACTTTCAGAAAATGAGTTGCAAACACAGTCTGACGGTTTTCTCCGTTATCCGCACCGAAAATGCGTTCTTCTTTTTCGGAATATGCTGCCTTGCCGTCCTTATGATTCTTGGCATATCCGATTGAATTTGCGGTATAGCCGAAGTTATGATAGAACTCATCTCGGCTTGTACCCAGCTCCGAATATATCTTATCGGCGGTTGTGTCGTTGTTCCCTGCCCATATTTCAACAAGTTTATCGGGGTTCAGCCGTATGAGGTAAACAGCAGCACCGTCAATCTCCTTATTGATGTTTACTATGTCGGAATAGTATATTTCCCACATATCGGGTGCCAGAAGTCCGTCCTTTTCAAGTCCTATGGTTCTTGCATAATACTGATAGTCGATAAGGTCGGTAAACTCATCCTCATCGTATATTTCTTTCTCAAACCACAGCTTTACCGCATTAAGCTCTCTTTCCTCTCCCGTAAGCTCCGTTTCATCATCGGCACTCACACAGCCTGTGAGCATCACCATTGCGGCCATTGCAAGGCAGAATATTCTTTTCAGCTTCATTTCACTATCCCCTTCATTCAGCAATCTTGTTTTCGCCGATTTTATTATATCAAATCGCTGATAATGGGAACTATGAACGTGAGTGCCGAAAACCCCGTAACTGCCGATATTTACGAATTGTTAGTGACAGATAAAGTTTGCTTATGACAGTTCGGGTTAATTCTTTTGTAACGGTTTGTTTGATTTATGGCGTGTCTTAATATTTTGTAAATTAAATGTGAATATTTATTTTGCAAAAAGGTAAAAAAAGAGGACCTATGCTTTGTGCATAAGTCCTTTATCTGCTTAATCTATATTATCCATAACCTCCGCAAGCATTTCACGATATTCATTCTTCAAGTATTCGGGTTCTACTATTCTTACCTTTGTCCCGAATTTGAACATCCAGCCAAAAAACGGCTGCGGCTGCTCTGTCTTTATCTTCACGATTACATCGAAATGCTCATCGGCCTGCGGATAGATTGGTACTTCCTTTCCAAAACGGTCTATAACCGCATTGACAAGAGAGTTATCAAATCGCAGCCTTACTTCTTCCGATTCTCCGCTGAACATTGAAAAGGTGGAATTCAGATGCTCGTTAAGCGAAAACCCTGACGGCTTTTTTCTTGCCGCTTCATCAAGTATCTGTATATTATCCATTCGGTCAACACGGAAATTCGATACCGTATCGTACTTATCATAATATGCCACAAGATAATATCTTTCCTCACTCCACGTTAAGGCATACGGTGAACACACCCTTATTCCCTCACGGACAACAGTTTTCTTGTGCAGGTCATAGTCAAACATATTGAATGAGATTTTCTTCTTTTCGGCAATGGCCTTGTGTATTGCATCAAGGCAGTAATATATATGCTCGTTTGTTGCTCTCGGTCGATTGGAAATATATACCTCACGCTGTATCTGCTTCCCCTCATAGTCGCTTGTAAGCATTCCAATCTTCTTCAAAAGCTCCTTGGTTTTTTTCTCGGTAAGAAACTTTGACGATGATACCGCATTGGCAATAAGATTAAGTTCCGCAAGCTGAAACTCCCGTCCCACAAGTCGGTATCCCGATTTTTTTCCTCGCCCCGATATTATATCTATTCCAAAGGCTTCCAGAGCTTTAACATCGTCATATATGGTCTTTCGGTTTGCTGATATTCCGTACTCTGCCAGCTTTTCCTCTATTTCGTTTGCGTTAAGTGAATGTTCCTCATCGGTCTGCTCGTACAAAATTTTCAGCAAATACAACAGCTTCAGCTTTTGATTTCCGGGTCTTGGCTGTTCGTTCACTCAATATTCCTCCCCTGCTTTTTCTTATTCTGTAATCTATTATATCACATCGAATGTCCAAAAGTATGGACATTGGGAAATATTTTGAATTTTTATCGCCTATTCAGCGGATTTCGTTCTTTAATTATGTATTATTTGTAAATATATCATTTGAATCTTAATTGTCCGTACTTTCGGACATTGGTTTTGGTATTGTATTATGGGATGAAATACAAAGAATGTTATAACAAAATGCCAAAGATTTACGCCTGATTACTTGATTTTATTGTTAAATTATGATATAATATAAAAGAATATATCCAGACCGACCATTAGTCATTCGCTTCTCATACATAATATGATGAAGCTAAATTTTGATTTTTTATATTCTGATAATTTTGTATTATCAGAAGTTCGACAATATATTTAGGAGAGGTAGAAATGGTTTCAAACTTTTCTTTTTTAGACAGTCAGTTTCCTGTTCTCAGCAAATTCGGAAAACTTGCTGAGAACTATCTATACAGTGACTCTAACTCTTGCCTTATGAAGCTTGGTATGATTGGTGAAACAATAGTAAATTTGATGTACTGCTATGACAATATTCCTGTTCCGGAGGATAATTCTCAAGTAGCAAAAATAGATTACCTTTACAGAGAAGGACTTTTGACGAACGATTTGACCTCAATACTCCACCAATTAAGAAAAATACGAAATAAGGCTGCACACGATAATTATTCATCTGTTTCGGACGGAGAAAAGTTTTTGCCTATTACATATAGCCTTTGCGAATGGTTTATGCAAACATATGGTGTTGATGGATATAATTATCAAAACAAGCCTTTTGTTATGCCTGCAAAGATTGATACTGCAATTTCTTCTGTTAATGAAAAGCAAATTGAGGATTCAGTATCTAAAGAACTTATAAAAGAAGCTGAAAAGAAAGCATCAGAATCCCCTTCGCAATCTGTTTCTGACAGAAAAAAGAAGGCGGTTCAAGCAAATACTCAAAGAATCAAGACAGAAGCTGAAACACGCCTTCTGATAGATGAACAGTTAAGAAAAGTAGGCTGGGAAGCCGATACAGATAATATCAGATATTCAAAAGGCACAAGACCGTCAAAAGGTCGTAATCTTGCTATTGCCGAATATCCGACAGATTCAAAAATATCACACAAGGGTTATGCCGATTATGCTTTGTTTATCGGTGAAAAGCTTGTTGCAATAGTGGAAGCTAAGTCTATTCATAAAGACATCCCGTCTGTTATTGATTATCAAGGCAAGGACTATCCTCGCAATATACGTCAGGAGGATAACAAGTACGTTATAGGTCAATGGGGCGAATATAAAGCACCGTTTACATTTGCAACTAACGGCAGACCTTACCTTGAACAATACAAGCAGAAATCCGGAATATGGTTTCTCGACCTTAGAAATCCAGATAACACACCTATAGCTCTAAAGGGTTGGTTTAGTCCTGACGGCATAGAAGAACTTCTTGAAGCTGATATCCAGTCAACAAATAAAAAACTTGAAGAAATGCCTTATGATTTGTTGACAGATAAAGGTGGACTCAATCTCAGACCTTATCAGCTTAATGCAATCAAAGCAGCTGAAAAAGCAGTTATCGACGGAAAAGAAACAGTATTACTTGCAATGGCAACAGGTACCGGTAAAACAAGAACAATCCTCGGTATGATTTACCGCTTTTTAAAAACAGAACGTTTCCGCAGAATCCTTTTCCTTGTTGACAGAACATCTTTAGGCGAACAGACTTATGATGTTTTCAAAGAAGTCAAAATGGAAGAACTGCTTACAATTGATGACATCTATAATATCAAAGGTCTTGAAGATAAAACGATTGACAAAGAAACTCGTATTCATATTTCTACTGTGCAAGGAATGGTAAAACGTGTGCTTTATAACACGGGGGAAACTATGCCTGCTGTATCGGACTATGATTTAATCATCGTTGACGAAGCACATAGAGGATATATATTAGACAAAGAAATGACCGATGATGAATCGCTTTATCGTGACCAGAGAGATTATCAGAGTAAATATCGCACTGTAATTGAGTATTTTAATGCAGTAAAAATAGCTTTAACTGCAACTCCTGCTTTACATACCACTGAAATTTTCGGGCAGCCTGTGTTCAAATACACATACAGAGAAGCCGTAATAGAGGGATATTTGATAGACCACGATGCTCCTCATCACATTGAAACAAAACTTAATACGGAAGGTATCCACTACAAGGCAGGAGATACTGTTACTGTATTTGACCCTGTTACGCACGAAATACTAAACGGTGAACTTCTTGAAGATGAACTTGACTTTGATGTTGAGGCGTTTAATAAGAAAGTCATTACAGAATCGTTTAACAGAACTGTATTGACAGAAATATCACAATATATTGACCCTGAAACTCCAAGAGAAAACGGTAAAACGCTCATATATGCAGTAAATGATGACCACGCTGATATGATAGTCAGCATATTAAAAGAGATTTATTCCGAATATGGCGTAGATAATGATGCTATTATGAAAATCACAGGAAGTGTGGCAAATGGTGACAGAAAAAAGATACAAGAAGCTATAAACAGATTTAAAAATGAGGATTTCCCATCGGTTGTAGTTACGGTTGACCTTTTGACAACAGGAATTGATGTACCGTCTATCACAAATCTTGTGTTTATGCGCAGGGTTAAATCAAGAATACTTTTTGAACAAATGCTTGGACGCGCCACAAGATTATGTCCCGAAATTCACAAGACACATTTTGATATTTTTGACCCTGTCGGCGTTTATGATTCTCTTGAGGATGTCAACACGATGAAACCTGTCGTTGCAAATCCATCTGCATCTTTTGAACAGTTGATTGAAGAAATGAAAGCACCAATTGATAGTGATGATGTTCTGCAAAATCAAATAAATCAGATTATTGCCAAGCTGCAGAGAAAAAAGCGTAATATGACCGAAGAAACTATTGAACATTTCAAGGATATAGCAAACGGAAACAATCCGAATGAATATATTGACAAGCTTCAAAAACTTGATGTCAAAGAAGCAAAAAATCGAATATTCGATGACGTTGAGCTTTTCAAACTACTCGATAAGAGCCGTGGAAAGCAATTAGGAGTTGTTATTTCCGATAAGGAAGATACATTTATCGGAACAACAAGAGGATATGGCAAATCTGATTCAAAGCCGGAAGATTATCTTGATGAATTTTCAGCATTTATCCACACACACATAAACGAGATAGCAGCATTAAATGTTATTTGCACACGTCCCAAAGACCTTACTCGTGAAAGTCTTAAATCATTAAAACTGGCTCTTGACAGAGAGGGCTTCACCCAGCAGCAGCTTAACACAGCTATTTCGCAGATTACAAACGAAGAAATGGCAGCTGACATTATAAGCATTATCAGAAGATATGCTATTGGTTCGGCTCTTATAAGTCACGAGGAAAGAATTAAAAAGGCTGTTGATAAGCTCAGAAAAGCACACAAATTCAGCAAATTGGAAGATAACTGGATAAAGAGAATGGAGGATTATCTTATGAATGAATCTGTTCTTAACATTCAAGTTTTTGATGAAGATAGCCGTTTTAGGTCACAAGGAGGATTTAGCAGAATCAATAAGGTTTTTTCAAATAATCTTGAAAGCATTATCCTTGAACTAAACACATATCTTTACGATGATGGAGGAAAAGCGGTATGACAACGCAGGAAATTGTATCAAAGCTTTGGAATCTCTGTAATGTTCTCAGAGATGATGGAATTACATATCACCAGTATGTTACAGAACTTACATATATTCTTTTTTTGAAAATGGCAAAGGAAACAGGCTCGGAAACACAGATACCCGAAGAATACAGATGGGACAAACTCACATCCAAAAGCGGTATTGAGCTGAAAAAGTTCTATAAGGAGCTTTTAGACCATCTCGGAGAAAAATGCACAGGCAGAGTGCGTGAAATCTACTCCGGTGCGGCTACAAATATTGATGAACCTAAAAACCTTGAAAAAATTATCACCACAATAGATGGATTAGATTGGTTCTCGGCTCGTGAAGAAGGCCTTGGAAATCTCTATGAGGGATTACTTGAAAAGAATGCGAATGAAAAGAAATCTGGAGCAGGACAGTATTTTACTCCCCGTGTGCTAATTGATGTAATGACAAAGCTTATCAAGCCACAGCCCGGCGAAAGATGCAACGACCCGGCTTGCGGAACTTTCGGATTTATGATTTCTGCAAGTCAGTATGTGCGTGAACAGACCGACAATTTCTTTACTCTCGATGCGGATACAGCACAATTTGAACGTGACGAAGCATTTACAGGCTGTGAACTTGTCCACGATACTCACAGGCTTGCTTTGATGAATGCTATGCTTCACGATATTGACGGCGAAATTATGCTTGGTGATACGCTTTCTAATATTGGAAAGCGTATGAAAAACTATGATGTTGTACTGACCAATCCGCCTTTTGGCACAAAGAAAGGCGGAGAACGTGCAACCCGTGATGACCTTACTTATATGACAAGCAATAAACAGTTGAATTTTTTGCAACATATCTATCGTAGTTTAAAGACTAACGGCACTGCCCGTGCCGCCGTTGTTCTCCCCGATAACGTGCTTTTTGCTGACGGTGACGGTGAAAAAATACGCAAGGACTTAATGGAGAAGTGTAATCTTCATACCATTCTAAGACTGCCGACAGGGATTTTCTATGCTCAGGGGGTAAAAACCAACGTACTTTTCTTTACAAGGGGAACTTCCGATAAGAATAACACTAAAGAAGTATGGATTTATGACCTGCGCTCTAATATGCCGTCATTTGGCAAGACAAATCCGCTTAAATCCGAGCATTTTAATGAGTTTGTTGAGTGCTACAAGGACGGAAATCTTGGCGAGCGTGTGGAAACATACAGTGAAGAAAATCCAAACGGCAGATGGCGTAAATTCAGCTATGAGGATATTCTTGCAAGAGATAAAACAAGTCTTGATATTACTTGGATAAAAAGCGATAATGCAGTAGATGAGCGTACATTGTCTGAACTAATTTACGAAATCAAGGAAAAATCCACAAATATTGCTACTGCTGTTTCGGCTTTGGAAGAATTGATTGGCGAGGTTGATGAATAATGGATACAAAAGCATTAAGGCAGAAAATACTTGACCTTGCTATCAGAGGTAAGCTTGTACCGCAAGACCCGAATGACGAGCCTGCATCGGTTCTTTTGGAACGTATTTGTGCCGAAAAGCAGCAGATGGTTAAAGACGGAAAGCTGAAAGCAAAGGACATCAAGAATGATACTGTTATCTTCAAGGGTGAGGATAATTTGCATTATGAGAAGTTCGCCGATGGTACTGTAAAATGCATTGAGGAGGAGATTCCTTTTGAGCTGCCGGAGGGGTGGGAGTGGGAGAGATTAGGCAATATCTCTAATATTGCAAGAGGTGGTTCTCCACGTCCAATCGAATCGTATATAACCGATGATAAAAGTGGTATAAACTGGATAAAAATAGGTGATACCGAGAAAGATGGGAAATATATATATACAACAAAGGAAAAAATAAAGAAAGAGGGCTTATCAAAGTCACGTTATGTTGAATCTGATGATTTTCTTCTTACTAATTCAATGAGCTTTGGTAGACCATATATTTTAAAAACAAATGGTTGTATTCATGATGGTTGGCTTGTAATCGGAAATATTAAAAATGTATTTAATCAAGATTATCTTTATTATGCATTAAGTTCTAATTTTATGTATCAAACTTTATCACTGCTTGCAGCTGGTTCAACTGTTAAAAATTTAAAATCAGATACTGTAAAATCAGTTTTATTCCCTATTCCTCCAATGAAAGAACAACAGGAAATAGCAAATGCTGTTAATAGATTTATGGAATATGTAGTATCTATTGAAAAAGACAAAACCACCCTCCTCGAAACAATCCAATCCACCAAATCCAAAATCCTCGACCTTGCAATCAGAGGGAAACTTGTACCGCAAGACTCGAACGATGAGCCGGCAAGCGTTCTCCTTGAACGCATAAGAGCAGAAAAAGAAGAGCTCATAAAACTGGGCAAAATCAAGCGTGATAAGAAGGAATCTGTTATCTTTAAAGGTGAGGATAACTCTTATTATCTCAAAATAGGTAATCTTACTGAAACTCTTGATGATTGGCGTATAGATGATATTCCCGATAGTTGGGGTGTATGTTGTCTCGGAGAAGTATGTGATTATGGTAACTGCACGAATGTAGATACAAAGGATATTCCAGAAACAGCGTGGATTTTGGACTTAGAGGATATTGAAAAGGATACGGGGAAAGTTTTGCAGAAGTTGACGCTTAAAGAAAGAAACTCAGCAAGCACAAAGCACTCGTTTCATAAGGGACAAGTATTATACAGCAAATTACGTCCATATCTGAATAAAGTTGTTCTCGCAGATGATGAAGGTTACTGCACCTCTGAAATATTACCTCTCGACTTTAATGATATGGTTTATCCGAAATATGCAAGATACTATCTAATGTCACCAACTTTTCTCAAATATGCAAATTATTGTTCCTATGGAGTGAAAATGCCACGCCTTGGAACAAATGATGGAAAAAAAGCAATATTAACAGTTCCGCCATTACAGGAACAACACCGCATAGTAAATGCAATCGAAACAATATTTGCCAAACTTGACGAAATAGCAAACGCTCTATCATAAACACAGCCACTCTCCGAATGGAAGAGAGTGGCTGTGCCTATTTTATAGTCAAGTATTTTACCAAGTCACGATTTTATCAACAATTTCCTGCTGTTCGCTTGCGGTACGGCGCAAATAAATACGAGTAGTTTCAATACTCTCGTGTCCCATAAGGTCTGCAAGCAAAGCTATATCATTATACTTTTCAAGGAAATTTTTTGCATAGCGATGACGGAATGAATGCGGATAAACCACCTTTTTATCAAGTCCGTATTTGTCAGCATAGTTTTTTAACTGCTGGGAAATCCCCCTTGTGGTAATACGCTCACCGAAACGGTTCAGAAATAAATAACCGGAAGTTCGGTTTTCGGCTTTCAGCCATTCCATTGTTTCAGTGCGCAGTTTTTTAGGTATGTATAGTCTGCGAAGCTTACCGCCTTTTGAATACAAATCGAAATAGCCAAGCTCAACGTGTTCAATCTTAATCTGAATCAGCTCACTTACTCTTGCACCTGTTGCAGCAAGATACCATACAACAAAGTACCATTCCATATTGCCGTCTTTTTTTAGCGACTTTTTGAGAAATTTATAATCTGCATTGCTGATTACATTTTCAAGAAAATTTTTCTGCTGAATTTTAACCGCTTTGAGTTTCAGCTTTTCCTTGCCAAGAAAGTCAAGATAACGATTCATTGCCTGAATACGAAGATTAACCGTTTTCGGCTTGAAATTTTCAATTAGATAGCCCTTATAGGCTAGCAAATTCTCCTTGCTGATACTGTCATAATGTGAGTGGTAGAAATCAACTGTCCACAAATACGATTCAATCGTGTTTTCTGAGAGATTGATTTTTCTCAGATATTCTTCAAAAGTTCCTTTCAAAATAAACACCTCCGTTATAACTGGTGCGAAATTCCTTGCACTTATTATTATAACAGAGGTGTAATTATAAGTAGTTCTCTCTTATTATGAGAAGATAGGCTCTGAGGTGCGTTGTATTGATGAGGAATTGCCGTTTGAGGTGTCTGATTCGTGGATTTGGTGTAGACTTGAGAACTGTTGTAACAAAGAAATAAAAAGAGGAAAATCTCCTAAGTATGCAGAAACAGGCTCAACGCTTGTATTTGCTCAAAAATGTAACACCAAATATAGCGGAATTGATATTGGGTTATCACTATTTCTTGATAATAGTATTTTATGCAAATATCCAAATACGGAGTTTATGCAAGATGGTGATATTGTAATCAATTCAACAGGTACAGGAACATTAGGTCGTGTTGGCATATATAAAGATTCTCATAATGCAAAAAGACTTCCGATTGTACCTGATTCCCATATAACGATTATAAGAACATATAAATCATTACTTGCTGATTATGTATATGCATATATGAAAGCTTCACAATCACAGCTTGAAAAAATGGGTGAAGGTTCAACAAATCAAAAAGAACTTAAACCACTCACCTTAAAGAATTTTCTTATCCCCATTCCGCCAAAAGAAGAACAAAAAGCCATAGCAAGTAAGATAGCAGCGCTATTTTCTTATCTGGATAGTATAGCTGAATTACTCGATTAAAGCGTTTTCAATGCTGTCAAGTATATCAAATAAAGCCTTGATTTTGGCTGTAATGCGTTGTTGCTCGGATAATGGCGGAAGAGGTAATGGTAAAGTATGAAGTTGATTAGATGATAAGCCTTGTATGCCAATTCCTTTTCCGTTAATCCTATCAGTTACTTTATACAAATACATTGTATAGTAATAAAAATTTACGTTCAAATCTGTATAAGGACGCAATCTGTGAATGTGGTTTTGAATTCTAATTTCTTCGTCATAATTCCAAATAGCCGAACGTCCAATATCACCACCTTCACAAACAAGCAAATCACCTTTTCTTACTGTGCATTTTTCTAATTCGGATTCAGAAAACAACATTTGTTTTAAATTGCCAAGTTCAAATCTATTCCAATATAAATTTGATGTTGTAATGTATTTATAAGGACTACCGACCTGACTTTTTGAATTAAGAGCTTTTCCTGTATTATGAGAAAATAAACTCCAAAGTCTTACCCATTCCCAATTATCAGGAATTTCAAACGGCAATTCCTCATCAATACAACGCACCTCAGAGCCTACCTTCTCATAATAAGAGTTATCCTCACCTTTAAAGATAACAGATTCCCTCTTATCACGCTTGATTTTACCCTGCTTGATGAGCTCTTCTTTTTCTGCTCTTATGCGTTCAAGGAGAACGCTTGCCGGCTCATCGTTCGGGTCTTGCGGTACAAGTTTCCCTCTGATTGCAAGGTCGAGAATTTTGGATTTGGTGGATTGGATTGTTTCGAGGAGGGTGGTTTTATCAGTTTCGATTGATACTATATATTCCATCAGCTTATTAACAGCATTCGCTATTTTCTGTTGTTCATTAATTGGCGGAACTGCAATAAGGCAGTTTGACAGTTGATTTAAATAAAATCCTTTTTGTGCCGTTCCAGTTGCTTCACGTGCTATTTTATTCTGTATGAAAGGTGCATCTAAATAGCGTTTTAGATATTCATTTAAGATAAATGTTCGAATAACAGAAACACTTCTCTGAAAACAAATATTAAAACCGCCAGTATAGACACAGCTCCTTCCAATTGAGCCTACGGATGTAAAAAATATATCGCCAATATTAACATCTGTTCTTTGATTTTCTTTATCAAAAATATCTTTGCTTAAATATCGAACCTTTTCTAATTCAACCAAAGTATCATTATTTATATTGGTTGATGACAACATCAAATACTGTGTAACAGTATCTTCACCTTTAGGTGGATTATGGTCACCATCTATCAATTTAGAACATATATTAATTAACCTACACCACTCCCACCCCTCCGGCAGCTCAAAAGGGATCTCCTCCTCAATGCATTTTACAGTACCATCGGCGAACTTCTCATAATGCAAACTACACCATCAATATCCGCAATACATTATCAATACTTGCGATTGACTATTGTGTGGTTTGGTGATATAATTTGATATATACTGATAAAAGAAACATACTTATAAACCACATAGCGATTAAGGAGTATCTATGAAAAAAATATTTGCGGCAATGGGCATTGTCGGAGTTATTGTTATCATTATTGGCATTTGTTTTTCATTATCATCTGAATCTGATGCCATAGGGATTATCGGTGGCGCAGATGGGCCAACCACAGTATTTGTGACAGGAAATATAATATTGCCGTTGCTGATAGTGGCTGCAATCATATTAGCAATAATCATAGCACTACTAATATTCAAAAAGAAAAAATAATATAGTTTGACAACAGGAGCTGTTATAATGAAAAACCTACTCGACCGCAACCTATACCGACAGATAAAATCAATGGACAAGGACACAATGACACGCACTCTTGCCAACATCTATCAAATGGGCAAGGACGATGCTATGTAGGGCATTGATGCCGTTGATATTGACCTTGACAAGATGCGTTCCGAAATCGGTGCTGTCAAGGGTATCGGTGAAGTTCGCCTTAATCAGATTATGGAGATTATAAAGGATAATCTGAATATCAAGGCTGACGAATAGCCCTCAAAGCCTTTAATTCAGCCATTTTCTTGACTATCCAACACACTTATGGTATAATATTTCCAATACATCAAATTACGAAGGAATGATTATTTATGGCAAACAAAAGAGTAAACAAGAAAGCAGCAGCAAAAAAGGCTGTTGAAAATAAACCCATAACCACTGTTGCAGAAGAAGTAAAGGCTGAAACTCCTGTTGTTGAAGCTGCTCCTGCCGTTGAGGTTAAACCCGAAGCTACTTCCGTTGCCAAGCCTAAAACCATAAGAAAAACTCCTGCAAAGGCTGTTAAGGAAACTAAATCGTCAGCCACGGCTGCCGAAATTGCCGAAGCTCCCAAGCAGAAAGCAACAAAGAAAACTGCCGATAAAGCAGAGGACAAGTTCGTTATCCAGAGCAATGGCAAGGACTATTCTATGGAGGAAATCAAGGAAGCCTGCAAGGCAGCTTACAAGAACGGCACTCGCAAGCACGTTAAGTCTGTTGATGTTTACCTCAAGGCTGAAAACGGCAATCTCCGTGCTTACTATGTAATCAACGGTAACGCTGACGGTGCATATATTGACCTTTGATTTTTGAATACTGGCATTAAAAAGGGAGCATTTTCATCGAATGTTCCCTTTTTCATTAGATGTTCCAGTGGAACATCTGCAAATGGTGAGGTATGATACCTGTGTGTACAGAACCCGAACAAGACCAAACCGATATACTGGAGAATAAAAGCAACAGCTCCGCAGGAACTATCCTGCGGAGCTGTTCGTTTAGTAGGATAACATTATTCTTCTGCTGTCACTTTTACAATGTCCGATGTTTTCATCGTTGTCCATTTTCCGTCAACATAAGCACGGACTACAAACTGATATTCCTTTCCGGGTTTCAGCTTGTATCTTACCGATGTCTTTTTGATTTCCTTGAGCTTTGTTGCCTTGCCGTCCTTTACAAGATAAATCGCATACTTTTCTGCATTATCAACGGGCTGCCATTTCAGTGTAACAACATTGTTCTTTACCGTTGCAACAGGATATGGCTTGCTATTCTTGATATTGACGTTCAGTGAATTGCACTTTGATATAGGTGAAATTTTGCCGTCAACGGTGTATCTTACGATAAACTTATGCTTGCCTGTGGGGAGATTTTTCACCGTGTAAGTGTTTTCGTTGGTTGTCTTGATTGCCTTGTATTTTCCGTCAATAAGCTGATATACCGTGTATTTGTCGGCATCTTCAACTTCTGCCCATTCGAGAATTACATTGTTTTTGCTGATTTTTCCTGTCAGCTTGATTTGCTCAAAGCTGTATGCCGGGGTTACATTGATGAACGGATTGAAATCATCGTAGATGTAGTTGGGATAGTAGTCCTGTTTGAGTGCAGGAATTGTTTCGGTGTGCATTACATAACCGCAGACAGTGCAGGAGTATGTCCTTAAACCTGTGCTGTTGTATGTAGACTGAACGGTAACAATTCCGCCGTTTGAAACGTGGCTGCCGATGTCGGTCTTATCTCCGCAGCTGCACTGGTGCCAGTGGCTTGTGTTGTCGGAGGACCATTCCGCTGCGTAATTGTGAGTGTGTTCCTCGTGGATTGTGGGAATCGGCTCTGTTCTGATAACATAATCACAAACAGTACACTTGTATGTCTTAACGCCCTCTTCTGTTTCGGTAGCAGGCGTTGTAACCGAGCCGTTATCCGAGGTATGATCTGCAAAGTCAACCTTTTCGGTGCAGCCCGCACAAGTGTGCCAGTGTCCCGTTTCGTCAGATGTCCAGACGGTTGCAGGAGCGTGTGTATGAGCAACTGTTACCATGAACGTGTCAGTGAATCCGCCGTAAGTTACGGTAACAGTCTTGTCACCCTCGACTGTGCTGTCAAAGCCCGATACCATATCAGAAGTTATGTCAACAGTATCGGTCTTTCCGTCCTCATAGGTTACCTTGATTTTGCCGCCTGTCAAGTCAAGTGTATCGCCGACAGAGTATGTTTTCTTGGTCGGCTCAGCTGTGATTTCAATGCCTGTAACTCTTGCTTCTGCGGTTTTAGCGAAAGTATAGGTTACTGTCACTGTACCGTCAGCATTAACGCTTGCTGTTGCTGTTTCGCCGTTTACCTTTGCGGTAATCGTGTCGGCAAACTTATAATTACTGTCGGAAATCGTTGCGATAATTGTCACGGTATACTGCTTGTCAAACTCGGCTGTTGTATCGCCGTCCGACCAGCTTGCCGCACCTAAGGTGTAGGCTGTGTCTGTTGTTTCGGCTGTTGTGTCAAGGATTTATCCTTCGGCAGGTGAATCAACGCCCGTAATTGTAACAGTGCTGATTTCCGCCTTGTTTACGGTTACGGAAATTGTCCTTGTTACCATATGTGTATTTGAATCATATCCCTCAACACCGGTATAATCATAGTTGGTATCATCAACGGTGATTTTTGCGGCATATCCGATGTTTTCAACTGTGGGGATAACAGTACCGTCAACCCAACTCCAATTTGAATCTGAAAGTGTGGCTTCGGAAAGCTTCTGACCGTATGTTATTGCACTTGCAGTGGGTTCTGCAACAGCAGGAGCAATACTCCATTCAACCTCTCTTGTGCCTGCATAATTGTTTATGCCTGTGATTGTGGCGGTGTATTCGCCTGCATTGGTCTCAGGAGTTATTGTTTCAATAATATAATCGCCTGTTGCTCCGCCGTCTGTGCTTGCTATCAAGCCGTCAATAGTAATGGTTGGAGTTTGAGCCGTTCCGTCATAAACGGGATTTGTAACCTGAACCTTGCTGTCAAGTCCCGAAAAATTGATGTTATAAACCTCACCGCAAAGGCATTTTTCGTCCGTTGTGTTGGCATTTCCGTCAGTGCCGATAAAGCTGTGGTATTGGTCATATACCTTGTTCGTGCTTGTGATATTATTATCGGCATAAGAGCCTTCGACAAGGTGATATTTGAGGGTGTCAGGGCAGTAATCGAAAACATATGAACCAAAGCTTTTTACGCTGCAGGGAATGGTTACGCTTTTCAATGCTGAACAATCAGAAAATGAACTTTCTCCAATGCTTGTAACGTTTTTTCCTATGGTTACGCTTTTCAATGCTGAACACTTATAAAATGATTTTGCTCCAATGCTTTCAACGCCGTCGGGAATGGTTACGCTTTCCAATGCTGAACACTTATAAAATGCAGATTCTCCAATGCTTGTAACGTTTTCTCCTATGTTTACGCTTTTCAATTCAGAACAGCTTAAAAATGCACTTCTTCCAATGCTTGTAACGTTTTTTCCTATGGTTACGCTTTTCAATTTTGAACACTTATAAAATGTATTGTCTCCAATGCTTGTAACGCTATCGGGAATGGTTACGCTTGTCAATGATGAACACTCATAAAATGCAGCGCCTCCAATGCTTGTAACGCTATTGGGAATGGTTACGCTTTTCAATGCTGAACAGTCGTAAAATGAACTTGCTCCAATGCTTGTAACGCTTTTGGGAATGGTTACGCTTGTCAATGCAGAACAGTCGAAAAATGCACCTGCTCCAATGCTTGTAACACCGTAAGCAATGTCAACAGAAGTAATATGTTGCCCATTGCTATTCCAAGGAGATTGATTAAAAAAATCATAACCCGCCATTTCCCCCAAGCCTGTAATTGTCAGTTTATATGCGGTTGCGCCATCGGGCAAGGTTCCGTTTTCAGTGAGTTCCCATTTAACATTCTGTCCGCCGTTTTTACCACAGTAGCCGCTGGCAACAACATTGCCATCTGCCGCACTCGCCGTAATACCGAAAGATACACCACTGTCTATGGGCAGAATATCCACCACAGGCAATGCCGAGGTTACAAGCATAAACGCCAGCAAGCCTGCCGTTATTTTTCTGAGCTTTGCTCTTTTTACCATAAAATCATCCCTTTCCTTTGAATTTGATGTAAATAATATGTGAATTTATATTTGCTTAATTTTATTTTAACCCATTTTGGCTTGTATGTCAATCGTTTTTTCCCATTTTTTCGGTTTTGGTTATTTCAACAGATTATGAACGGGTTTGAGGGGTTATTCGGGCGATTTTTACAGCGTTCTGCGGAATTTTTAAGACGGATTTGTGCGGTGTAGACGCAAGACAGCAGCAGGGGTGTAAATGCCTGCTGCTGTCTTATCTTCCGATTATTTTAGTTTATGAAGCTCAACTGCCAATCAAGGATGACATTTTCCGCAGGGCGAATAACCCATAGCAATCAGCTCATCTCTTGTACCCGTGTATTCATCACGGTTCTTGTCCTTAATCTGCTTTGCAGAGCTGCAAGAGGGGTAGTGAAACTTCTTTGTGTTTGTGTTCAGAACATAATTCTGTCCTGCTGCGTTATTGTCTGCCTTTTCGGTAACAACAGGCTGTGTTGTTGCCTGTGTAACCTTTTCGGTGACAACTTCTCCTGCCTTAAAAATCTCGTCCTTTGAAGCGGTTTTGTCACTTGTTATGCTTATAGTCTTTCCGTCAGATGTAAGAAAAATATCGCCGTTAAGGTCGGTGCGGTAGGTCTGAACATCTGCATCACGAAGCCTTGACAGAACCTCATCGGTGGGGTGGTTGTAGCTGTTGCCCTTGCCTACTGAGATAATCGCATATTCGGGCATTATTTCACGCAGCCATACATAGCTTGTGCTTGTATCCGAGCCGTGGTGTCCCACTTTCAGAACATTTGCCGAAATATCTTCATCTCTGTTGAGAATAGCCTGTTCAGCTTCACGCTCCGCATCTCCCGTAAAGAGATATTCGGTCTTTCCGTAAGTGATTTTCAGAACGATTGATGAGTTGTTTGTACCGTCCGCTTCATTCACACCGATAATTTTCACATCGGAGCTGCCCAGACTGTATGTATCCCCTGCCTTCGGAACAACAAGTCCGCCGCCGTTCTTGTCGGCATATTTCTTGAAATTCTTAAACGCCTTGCTGTTATATGATGTCACGGAAGATAAAACAAGGTCTGCCGTTGTGTAATTCAGCGCACCGGGCAAGCCGCCGATATGATCCTCGTGAGCGTGAGTTCCTACGATAATATCCAGCTTTGGAACGGCAGCTTTTTTCAGCACGGAATAGATAAGGTCTGAATCTTCCTTGTTGCCGCCGTCAATCAGCATATAGTGTCCGTCACACTCGACAAGTGCCGCATCTGCCTGACCAACATCAATGAAATGTATGGAGAAAGTTGATTTGACGGACTTCTTGTTCTTTGCCGCAGTGTTTTTCGCAGTGACTTGTTTTTTTGAAAGCTCAATAATCTGTCCCTCAGTCTGCGCAGCATTGATTTCTGCCATGTCTGATATTTCCGTGATAATATCCGTCAGCTCCGCTGTATCATAACTTTCCTGCACAGACAACGTGCTTTCCGCTTGCATATCACCGTCATCGGCATCGGACATACAACCGCTGAATGCCAGCATAGCAAACATTATGGTAAATATCCAAGCTATAACGTTTTTTGATTTTTTCATTACATTATCCTCCTGCTTTTTATCTTTTTAAGCTATCAAAAATCGAGATTTTAAAGTCGATTCCAAAGAATTCTTTTGCAGTATCCAACCTCATTATGATTAAATCTCTGCTTATTTTTGCTTCCAGAATTTCGGGAAGCTCATTTTGTATTTTCTTTGGTTCATATATATTGCCTGTGTTATAAATAAGCTCGTTTAGCTTTTTATTGATTGTGAAACAACTTCGATTATTTTTCCAAGCAGTTCTTATCTTATCACGCATTTGCTTAGCTATAACCCCCGAACTAAAATAATCATTATAGTTTAATTCACACACATAAGATGGCATCACATCATCAAAGTTTTCGGTGAAAATATCATAAATTACTTTTGAGGAATAATTCAGTATATCCGGAATTTCGAGATCATCACCCTCCTCTTTTAGCATTTCAATCAGAGATGGGACTATTTCTATCATTCTTCTCAAATACTCACGGTAGAAAGCAGTTCCGAGCTTTTGCCGTATTCTGCTGACTTGTGTATTCATAGCACGCTGTTTTTCATTCAAAAGTCCTGCACTGACATTTATACAAACTGCCCGTCTGGTGTATTCGGGTTTTATTGAATCCATATCATTGTTTGCACTGAATACAATAGCAGGAAAATTCATAAGATTATCAGCATATCCAAAATCATCATTTTTTATAAGCTCCGGAGCGTGCGTATCAAACCTCGTTTTCATTATATCCTCTACAATGATAGGAACACCCTCTGTTTCAAATCTGAGTGCATCTCCCTGAGTTCTTGTAAATTCTTTTCCTGCAATGTTGGGAGATTGTCCTACCATCATTCGCAAAAGTGTTGATAAAAAAGTTGTTTTTCCTGCTTTGCTCTGTCCATATATAATTCCAAATACAGGATATGAACTCTTGTCAACATTATAAAGCCGTGCCGTATATCTCATAACAGCCATAAAAGGAGAACAGAAAAACCAGTTTGCAAACTCATAATATCTGTTTTGCATATATTCCCATTCCCCATTGAATTCACTATATCCATTCATATACTGTATGAATAACGAAACATCATTTCGTATTTCATCAGCTGTTGGATTGAGATTAAGCTCCTCACCATTCAACATAACATTTTTCTTTTCCAAATCAATATGCAACTTAGGGAACTCCTGTCTGACATTCCTTTCCTCTTCGTTTTTCTTTTTGAAATTCCGCTTCAATGTGCTTATTGTCTGCGAAGAAATCATAAAACGATTGCTTTTCTTATCCACTTTCGGCATTAAAGTTTTCAATCGGGCAACCGATCCGTTAATCTTTAGTGCAAATTCAATTTCTTCCGATACCTCTGTATTGGGAACTATTGCAAGTACAGTATTTGAATTGACAGATTTAGACACAGGAAGCTCACCTATATTTTCACCATCATCGGATACAAGTATTGCTTTCTCGGTAATATCATCAGTACATTCCTCGATATATTCTTCATATACGGATAAATACCAATCGTATCCTGCATCACCGTCTATATAACCGATATTTTCTCTTTGTCCGCCTAAAAATGCACGATTTGACATATTGGCTGAACCCATAACAACTCTCTTGCGGCCATCAGCAGCCGAAAGGAGATATATTTTTTCGTGTGAAAGCTGTTTTCTTGCAGCATACATACGCAAGGTTTTATCCTTGATTCTTGATATTAGTTTGTCTTTGCTTTTGGATTTCCTTATGTTCTCCACAAGCGCCAATTGAAAAGCCATTATCTCACATAAATCATAGGTCATAACTTGCTGACAGCCAAAAATAATCTCTGCATCATCAAAAAGTTCAATAACCTTGCTTATAAAACTAAGGCTTGAAGAATAGGTAATTACTTTAATTGAGGAAAATCCCTCAAATAATTCCTGCCACTCAACCTCTTGTCCCTCTATAAAATCAAGTTTTGCAACCGATAATTTGTTTGTCGATTGCATTACCGGGGTTTCGTCATTATCCCACCAAGATAATTGATTATTGTCCATATAGCACCTCCAAGATGTTATGTTTAGATATATTTATCCTACTATATATAAGTATATCAAAAGTAATGTGTAAAAGTACGGACAATATAACATACCGCCCGATATTTTTGTAGTCAGAATATATTTTATTGTATGCCATACAATATATATTGTATTTCACAAAATTCAAATTGTCAATGGCTTTTGGTAAAATGGTTATAAAAGGACGGTGGCGATATGAAAGAGGAATATTACGAAGAATACAGAAGAATCGGTTTGAAAATCAGCTATTACCGCAAGCTGAAAGGGATAACACAGGAACAGCTTGCAGAGCAAATCAACAAGAACACGGCTTTTATAGGTGCGGTAGAAGCTCCGAACGTAAACCGCACAGTATCTCTTGATACCCTGTTTGACATTGCCAAGGCTTTGGATATTCCTGCGTATAAGTTTCTTAAAGATGATTGATTTTTCTATGTGCTTATGGTAAAATGTAATTGGGTAGATTTTTCATCTGCCCGATAAATCGGAATTTGGCGGAGGTGTACTATGCTGGAACTATGGGACGCATATGATAATCAATTTAACAAGCTTGACAACATTGTGTTAGTAAGAGGCGATGAAATCCCAGACGGGATTTATCACTTAGTTTGCGAAATTGCAGTACGACATACTGATGGACAATATCTTCTTATGCAAAGGGACAAAAGGAAGCATTTTGGCGGTATGTGGGAATTAACCGCAGGTGGCTCCGCATTAAAAGGAGAACTCCCCTTAGAATGTGCTGTTAGAGAGTTAAGAGAAGAAACAGGCATTTGTTCCGAAAACTTAATCGAAATTGGTCGTGTCGTTCATAATAAACATCATTCTATTTATGTGGAATATTTATGCGATATCGAATGTGACAAAGACTCCATTCTTCTTCAAGAAGGAGAAACAATTGCTTACAAATGGGTAGATAAAGAAGAAATTAAAAACAGCCATGAGCTTGTAACAAGGCGAATGCAAGTGTTTATCAAGGAAATTCAATAACGGCTTGTCAAATTCCAGTTTATCGACAATATAAAATACAGATAAAGGCTCAACGAGGAATCCCTCCATTGAGCCTTTGTCATACCTATTTAAACAGTATCAATAATTCAAAGTCTTAGCAATAATCCTGTCCGCAGGATTTCCGTCATCGTCCCTGTCCGTGCGGTATGCCAGAACCGCAATTTTCGTTCCGGGGTGAAGCCTTTTGTCAAGCTCGGCAGCTTCGCACTCCACAAGCTCCTCCAAACCGTCCGCCTGTGCTATCCTCACGCCGAAAATGTCAAGCATTCTGCCAGTTCCTTTGAGCATAAAAACCTCTTTTACCTTGCCTTGAATAATCATCTTTTCCATTTTAAATACCTCCGTTATTCGCCCTGCTCAAAGTACAGAGCAAGGGCCTTTTCTATTATCTCGTTCGCTTCCTTTTTGGAATAACTGCTTAAATACCTCTTGTATGTTGCGGTGGGGAGCGTTATCTTTTCTCCCTTGTCCTTTGGCTTTTCGTCCGAATCGTACTCACCGTTCAGCACATCGGTTATCAGCTCATCGGTGACTATCGTGTAAGATGATGCTATCTCACGGAGCTGTTTCGCCATTTTCATATCAATGACAGTAACATCTTTTTCGGTCATAACCTTGTACACATTTCTCTGCTGTTCCTCTGTAAGATATGAAAGGTCAACGGCAGAACGGACCTTTATATTTCCACGGTCAACAAGCACCTTGAACTCGTTTATCAGCTTGTCTATGCGGAGAAGCCTTGCCACCGTTGCGGAGCTTATGCCGTATTCCTCTGCTGTTGCATCTCTCGTTGTAAGATGTTCCGGTGGAACATCTTCGGGACGGTGCTTACCGTTCTCGATGAAATACAGCTCGTCACATATGTCCTTTCGTTTTCGCTCGTCAAACAGCTTGTTGTACCTGAGTGCAACCGCAAACGCCTGTTCGGATATTTTCAGATCGGAAAAGCCTCGCTGAATAAGATTTGTTTCCACAACAAATATTTCAGCATCTTCATCGGATAAATTCACCTTTACAACAGCAGGCACATTTTCAAGTCCTGCCTGTCCTGCGGCATACACTCTGTTATGCCCCGACAAAATCTCATATTTTCCTCCGTTTGCTGTGCGAACGATTATCGGAGTAATCACGCCGTTTTTCTTGATGCTCTGAATCATATCCTCCAAACGCTCGCCATCATAAAGAGTGAATCTGTGATTATGATACGGTATCAGCTTGTCTATCGCAATGCTCGTTATCCCCTGTTCGGAAGTAAAGTCCAGACCGTCCGTTACGCCGAATTTGCTTGTTACATTTCTTGCCACAATAAAAACTCCTTTCATAAATGTTCCAGTGGAACATCAACCTATAAGCTCATCTGCAAGCCTGTTGTAGTCCTCGGCAGCCGTGCATTTGGGAGCATACGCAATAAGTGTCTGCTTTCTCGCCTGTGCTTCCTTCACCTTGATACACTCCCTTATTGCCGTGTCGAAAACCTTTGTATTCATCTGCTCCGCAACCTCGTCAAGGGAAACTCTGACCTCTCTTGAAAGATTTGCCCGTCCGTTGTACTTGGTAAGCAGCAGTCCCGAAACATTCAGACTTGGATTCTGCCTTTTGCGGATAGCTCGGATAGTTTCAAAGAGCTGTGAAAGTCCCTGCAAAGCGTATCTGTCCGCCGTTACGGGAATGATAACCTCGTTTGCGACAATAAGGCAGTTATGCAGGATAGAATTCATAGCAGGTGCAGTATCAATGATTATGTAGTCATAATTCTCACAGCCGTCAAGAGCATCTGCCATTCGATAAAGTCCGTCAACGCTCCCTTTCAGCTTCTCATCTGCCTGTCGGAGCAAGCTGTCCCCTGCGAGAATATCTCCGCACTCGGTATGCTGAATTGCTTCGTCAAGGCTCAATCGGCTCTCGTCCAAAAGCACATCATAAACGGTAGCAACACCCTCGGTCATTGCTCTGTAAGTATCGGTGCTGTTGCACTGTGTATCGCAGTCGATAAGAAGCGTTTTGTAACCTCTCTCACTCAGAATTGCCGCAAGTGCTGTCGATGTAGAAGATTTTCCTACACCGCCCTTTGCATTTGCTATGGTTATAACCTTGCTCATTATTCTCCCTCCTTTAATGAAATACTGCCTATATCCGAAATCCACTTCTCCACGCAATCGCTGTACTCTTTCCTGCGGTTATATACCTCCATTTTCTCCTCATACTCGGAGATTTCATTCTCATCGGCATCATCGGGAAGTTCGGGTTTGTCATAGTCCTCGTAAAAATCAAGATAGTCCCTGCGTTCGCAAAGGTAGCCGTAAAATGCAGTGCGAATACCTTTTGCATAGTTTTCATTGCCCTCGGCATATTCATCAACAATACGCTCCTTTATGGCAGCACAGGTCATATCAAACTGATTGGTGTCAACCTCATCGAGAACGGAAGCGAACGAACTTCTTGCAACGTCCTCCCACTCCTCAAATTCTTCCTCAACATCGCAAGCATAACCGATGTCCTCAAGTATCTCGGTTACTCTCTCATAGCTTTCATCTGAAATTCTAAACATAATCATTCTCCTTTTTTGTTGTTGGTTGATGTTCCAATGGAACATTTTGTGTACTTTAATCTTCCGTTTTTCCTGCATTAAGCATTTTCAGATTGGTAAGAACCGCCTTTCTCTCCTCGGCTGACATCGGCTCACGCTTTTCCTTTGGCTTACTGCGTTCCTCAAACGCCTTAACCGCCTTTTCTCGGATACGCTGTTCACGGTTTTCACGGTCTGCGATAACCGCCGTCTTTGCGTTAAGCATTGCCCTTGCTATATAAAGCTCACTTTCGGTGTTATTCATATAAACCATTCCTTTCCCCGATGTTCCACCGGAACATCTCTTTTTTGATTACACTCACATTATACTACTTATATAAGTAGTTTTCAATAGTAATTCCAGCCAAACTTGATTATACAAATTTAGCTTATGCGCACATTGACAAAATCTCCATTGCTATGGTATAATGGATAAAATATACTTATGCAAGTAGGAGAGCGATAAAAATGCCTGTTTCCGAGAAACAAAAAGGATATGCCCGAAAGTGGGACAAGGACAATATGCGTACCCTCGGTACAAGAGTACGCACACAAGATGCCGAGGATTTCAAGGCTTGGTGTGCAATGCGTGGGGTTTCCACCACCTCCGAGATTAAAAGATTTGTTATGAGCGAGCTTGAAAAGTACAACGCTGTTATGGAAAAGCAGCAGGAGTGTAGTAAAAGCGAGTGAGCATTTTTATTTTCTTCCTTTCGTGGTTGATTTTTGGCTGTGCTTATGGTAAAATGTAGTTGGGTGGATTTTTAATCTGCCCGATAAATCGGAATTTAACGCACATCTAAAAAACGAGAATTCACAAAAATGTAGCCATAAAATGGTGATGAAAGGACGTATAACTTATGAGTAAAAAAGTATTTGTTTTGGTACACGATTACTGGCATCACGATGATTCCATTAAGCCTATGATGGACTATCTGTTTAACGCAGATTATGAAGTAACATTCACAAAGAACCCAAATGATTATTTCAACGGGCAGTTTGATTTGTTTTTGTCTTTCAAAGATCCTATTGAAAATGATCAGATTCCTACTCCAATCTGGTGTGATGAAAAATGGACGGAGAAATTTCTGAATGATATTCAGAATGGTATGGGAACGATTATGCTTCACGCATCACTTACTGATTACACAGAAAATCACGCAATCCTCACAAATGTTGTAAGAAGTAACTTTATCACTCATCCCGAACAATGTCCACTTACTGTAAAACCGATAGCAGAACATCCGATTATTGAAGGCATTGGCAAATTCACATTCCCTGATTTTGACGAACATTATGTAATGAAAATGATTCCGAATGCTGATACAACGATTCTTGCAGAAACCGTTTCAAAGAACGGCGTTCAGCCTGCTGTATGGATTCACACCTATGGCAAGGGAAAAATCTGCTGTATCGTTCCTGCACACACTACCCAAAATCTGACCTGTGAACCATTTGTCAAACTTGTAAAGAATGCTATTGATTGGGTTTAATAGCATTAATAGAACGTCAAATTCCAGTTTGTAGAGGAGTCTAAATTTTCAACTGTGTAAATGCCATTATCCAACATAGTACGCCAACAGCCGCCTTTGTCATTATATCTACAAGAATGTAAAAGTCAAGGCTAAAATGAACGCAAATGCGGTCTTGACTTTTACATTCTTGTAGAAGTTTGGCAATTAAGCGGTTGTTGGGAGTAATATGGTCGAATTTACAGAACACATTTTAAAAATCACAACCGTTTGTTGGGCAGTTAATATATGTGTACCAGCCGTATTCGGAAAACTTCGAGTACGGCACTTCTTTTACCTCACTGCCCCACGAACGGAACTACCACGAACATTCTCATTAACCACCGCTGCCCGTTCCGCCCTTTCTTTCTCCTCTGCAAGACGAATCCTCTCCATTTCCTCTTTAGCTTGTTCCAGCAAAATCTCATAATCACTTTTCATTCGACTATCGTAAAAATCATAGAAGTCATAAATCTCCCTACGTTTTTCAAAGGCGAGGGAGATTTTTTCGTCCATTCCCACAAGCTGCCGCTTCATATCCGCAATTTTTTCTTGATGAACGGAAATATCATCAGCCGATTTCACTCCTGCGTCCTTGATGTAATTGTATTTCGCAAGCTCCTTGATGTCCTTTGCAAGCAAGGGTTTACGGCTCAACACTTCCAGATATTTCGGAATTTCATCAATCAGCTTTTCTTCATCCGATATTTTTTTCAAAAGCTCGTTCTTCTCATTTTTCAAATCGGCAAGAGCCTTGTCCGCATTGGCGGCAGCTTCCTTGAAATCGTCAGCCGAATGAATGTCATCCTCCTGCAAAAAGAAAAGCAGCTCCGAGGACTTCACAACCTCCCGATAAGTCGCAAGGTGCAGCCTGTCCGCTTCGGGTTTTCGGTAAAGCTCAATCTGAATCTGCCTGATACACAAAGCATACTCACGCTGAATCCCCTCATACTTCAAAGCCTGTGATAGTGGCATCTCCATATTTTTGTTTGCAATGCGATACTCCAGATGTTCAAGAGAATAACCGTCACCCAAACGAAAACTGCGGATTGCTTTTCGATTTGGCTTAACCTTTATCGCAAGATATTTTCCACGGTTAATTCCATAGCCTTTCGCTTCAAGCTCTTTTACCAAATCGTCAATGCTATGCACATTGGCTTTCACAACAAGCCTGTCAATCTCGTCACACAAATTCTGTTTCCAAGACTTTCCCTCTCGCCGTAATTTGTACTCACCGTACTTGTGGTTGGCTCTGTACTTTGGTTTTTCAATAATTGAAAGACCGTGAGCCTTTGCAATTTCATCGGATATTTTTCTGCAACGCCGCAAACTTTCCTTGTTCGCATACCAGTGCTTTCCGTCAAGGTCATAGGGTGCAACGGCAAAATGATTATGTACGTGACAGCGATCAATATGTGTCGCACACAGCACCATATGATTTTTTCCGAAAACTTTTTCCGCCCACTCCAAGCCAATCCTATGAGCTTCCGCCGCCGACACCTCTCCGGGTTTAAAGGATTGGATATAATGGTGCAGACGGATCTGCCTTTTTTCTCGCTCGGCTGTTTCATTTTTTATTGAGCGTTTGAAAAATCTTTTGTTAGAAAATCTCTCAAAGTTAATCTTGAAATCTTCGTATGCACTCGCCGCATTGGCCGAACAATTCACTCCCGTGATTAAAGTCCCCTCGATTTTTTTCTCGTTGGAAATGTAAGCAAGAAACTTTTTCGGTGCGGAATAGATTGGAATATGTTTGATAATCGGCATATTCCACCTCACACAATAAGCGTCGGAGATATTTCAAACAGATAATTTTTGATTGCGTGCTTGAAATACTTGAATTCCTCCTGCAATTCCTCAATGTCTTTTTGGTAGACAGCTCCTGTTCTGTTCACAGTCCTTGCCACCTGATTAACGTTGTTTCCAACTGATTCCAATGCCCTTTTGATTGCAAGAATTTCTTTCAAATCATAAATCTTGATTTCTGTTTTCACGGCAGACACTCTGATATACGTTCCGTTTTTCAATTTTGCCGCCTTTGCCTTTCTGCAAACAACCTTCCATTCCTCCGGGGAAAAATATATAACTATCGCTTTGTTGCCTTTTCTTGTTGGCATATTCTATCATCTCCATATCTATCAGGGTTTTAGGGATTTATCCCTAAAAATGCCGAATCTACGTGTTCGGCAGCGAAAGGTCATATGACCTTTCTACGCTTGCGGGGAACTGCCCCACCACTCTGCCTTTCAACCGTTGACACCCCCCAACCATGGAAAAATGCGGCTTGATTCGCATTTTCCACAAGGGAGAATTGAGGAAATCATTCATCAACGCTGTCGGTGCAATAAGAATAACCCAGCATAATTTTCAGATAAACGTTGGAATATCTCTCACGCTCAGAGCCGTCCGAGTTAAGCATAGCTTCAAGAAAATATCTTTTTGCTTCGCTCCTGCTGTCCCATTCTTGAACATTTCCGTAACACACCGTTGTTACTCCGTCAGAATTTTTCTCGTTCAATGATGTTCCTCTCCAACTTTTTTGCACTCACCGTAACGGAGAAAATTCAAAAACGGCTCTTTTGGAATATGTATCTGCCTGCCGATTCGGATAATCGGAAATTCCATTTTGCTCTTGTTCCGATAAAAGGTCGCAAGAGAAATTCCAATAGCCGCAGCAGCTTCACTCGCCGTCAGAAAATTTCTGTCCAGCTTTTCAATTTCATCTATCCTCATTTTTAAAATCACACTCCTCTGCTTTTTCTATTCTGCTGTCCATAAAGATTTTGAAATCAGCACAGCTTGAAAGATATTCAGCCAATCTTTTTTCATCGCCGGGAAGATAATCTCTGCCCAATTTTTTCAGAACGGCAGAAGCTATTGCTTTGTTTTTTCTTCCGTCCTTCTTCTCTCTGCCGAGAAATTTTTTTAACTGTTCGTTTTCGCTTTGAAGATTTTTCAGCTGCTCTCTCAGCTCATCGACTTGAACGGCAAGAATATTTATCTCATCGGCAGCAGCATTGGCAGATAATTTTCGCTTGTCCTCGATTTTCTCTTTCCGAAAAATTGCCTTTGCCGTTTTCAAAGACAGTTCGTCAAGCTGTCGTTCTCCCGATGTGCTTGTGCGGATTCTCCTCGCAAGCTCCGGGTGATGATGCAGAATTTTGTAAAACTTGTATCTCGGTATTCCGTTCATCTCACAAAATTCAGAAACAGACAAATATTTTTTATGCTTTCCCATTTCTTCAACCTCCTGCTAAATAAGTTTCATACCCATATCGTGTTCAAAGCCGCTGAACGTTTGGTTCGTAAGCGTGAACGCCGAGTTATACAATGCTACCGTCAGAAAGCGGTCAATCCGACTTATCTTTCCGGGATAGTTCAGAATGTTCCGCAGCACATCCGTGATATGCTCGCTCGTCAGCTTTCGGTATGCGGACCGTGCAGCTTCTTCCGAAACTCTCTTGCCCTCGATAAAAATATTTCTCTCTCCGCTGATAACATCAACGATAAGGTCTTTGATTTCTTCAACCATACTCACAACAGCTTCATCGGGGTGAGTGATAAGATTGTCATACTCGATTTGTTCCTTTACAGATTGCTCTAATGTTTCTCGGTCAATCTCATCAATCAATCGTGGCGGTGTCGGAAAAATTCTCGGTGCCGCAGATTGATTGATGGATTGATTCTCAATATAACTCAAATCTATATAACTCTTATCAATATAACTAAAGTGGTCTTCCGATTTTCCGACTTCTTGAAGTCTGTTTTTCGGAACTCTTGAAGTCTGATTTTCCGAATTCAAGACTTCTGTTTTCCGACTTCTTGATTTCCGATTTTCGGAATTCTTGTTTTCGGTGAATTATCCTGCGGAATATCTGATTCATCTTCTGAATTATTCCTTGGCTCACAATCTTTTTCCTGTTCGTCCTGCACAATAAAGTTCTTCACATAGATAATAGCAGGCAAACCCATTCCTCTGCGTTTCTTGGAGATAAGACCGATGCCGTTTTCATCGTCAAGCTCTTTGAGAATGTTGCAGGCCTTTTCGTGTCCGCAGTTCATTCTGTCGGCGATTTCCTCTATCTTGAAGATTATATACACACGATTTTTCTCGTCAATCCAGTTATTTTTTTTGCTAAGCTCCATTCGCTCCAGCAATAAGCCATACAGCAGCTTTGCTTCGTTGGAGATTGAACCAAACTTTTCCTTGTCGGTGAACAGCACTCTCGGTATTCGCACAAATGAAAATTGGTCGGCTTCTGCTCCGTAATAGTAATCGAATTCTATTTTTGACATTTCACGCACCCCTTTTACAAACTGCCCTCATAACTCCTCCAGATTTCCATTGACTTGTACGCAAAGCCTTTTTCATACAAAACATCAAGCAGTTCCTCAAGTGACTTTCTGCCCAGATTAGGAAGATTGAAAATTTTTTCGGGTTCTGTATCAACAAGGTCACGAACTGTCTGAATATTTGCTCTGCGGAGAACGTTATAGCATCTCACCGAAAGGTCGAGGACCTCTATTCCCTCGTTAATAATGTCAGATTCCGGAGATTCGGGAATATACTTCTCCTGTCTGAGAATTGCATTTGCTCTTTCAAGTGAAGATATTTTCCTCCTGTAAATTGCTTCAAGACGGTTTTCCTCACACTCAATGACATACTTAAAAAGATTGTGCATACCCAGTCGAATTTTCCTTTTCCTTATCGGCTGCGAAAGTTTTCTCTCAGCTTTTCTTATGCTATGAGTAACTGTTGACGATGAATTGCCAACGGCTTTTGCAATATCCGCATAGGTCATATTCTCTTTGTACCTCATTTTGAGCAAAAGAGCTTCACGTTCGCTCATAGTTTCGGAAATTACATAGTCAAGAGCTATTCCGCTGTCATCGGCAAGATTGTCAAATTGTTCTCCGGGGAATAACTGTCTGAGGAGATTGTTGGGGTAGCTTTTCATATCTTTTTCCATTTTCGCTGTTCCTTTCGTTCGGATAATAAAAAAAGGACTTCCGTACACTTACATAAACGTAAGCATACGGAAGCCCTGCTTCCATACTATAAATAAAACAATACTCTTGCTGCAATGATGAAAACTGCCATATAAAACGATTTAAGGCAACCTAACACCGAGGAGAAAGAGTTTAACAAACATTACTCTCTGACCTCTCGTTTAGGTCGCCTTAAAATTAGCTTGGCTCCCCAGCGCAGAGGGAGCACAATCCGCTGAGGAGCTATCTGACACGGCTGATAGCGGTATATCAACGCTTTTGCCGTCCTTATCTTTGAAAATGACCGTGAGCTTGTCGTCGTAAACATACACCTTTGATATCATGATGTCGGCGATAGCTTTCTTGCCCTCGGTGGTGTTGATGTCGGTTGCAAGGATATCATCTATAAACACGGTGATCTGCTCCACAGATGGCACATTGTCGGTCATTGCCTGAGGGCGGAGCTGAGCTGCTCCTTGCGCTCTTCCAGCTCCCTGACCTTATCAAACAGCAGCTGATTTCCGCCTGTCTGAGCTATGGCGTTTACCACGTTCTCAGCCTGCTTTGTGCATTCGGTCAGTTCCTTTTCCAGTTCGGCGGGCGCATACTCATTTCGGACCGTCTGCAAATACATCTGATAAATGGTCTCGGCGGTCTCCGCCTTGTCCATCTGCTCAAACGCTGACCGTGCTGCTCTGCACACCTCGTCCTCTATCAAATATTTATTTTCCAGCTTCTTGTGGCAGCCTGACTTTTTCTGCACGCCGTTACAGCGGTAATAATAGTGCTTGACCCCGTTGCGTCCTGTGCCTGACAGCCCGCTCATGGGCTCTCCGCAGTGACCGCAGTATAATTTACCCGACAAATAATAATCGGCTTTGGCGGTGTTCTTGGCGGCTCTCTTGCGGTTGGTTATCAGCTTTTCTCTTACAGCCTCAAAAACTTCATTGGGTATCATCTGCGGTATTCCTCCCTCGATCACTATATCGTCGTATTTGTAAATGCCTATGTATTTTTCATTAGCCAGCATATTGTAAAAACTGTTTGTGGTGAACGGCCTGCCTCGGCGGTTGCGATAGCCCTGGGCGTTCAGATGCTCGGCTATGTCGGTGAGCCTCTCCCCTTCTGCGTACATCCTGAACACAGTTTCGGGGATAATTCGGGTCTCATCATCAATGACCAGCTTCTTGTCAACGACCTTGTACCCTAACGGGATATGCCCTGTGGTCTGGGCCTTCATTGCCGACTGCCTCATTCCTCGGATAGTCTTTTCCCGAAGGTCGGCGCTGTAGTATTCGTTTATTGCTTCAATGATATGGGTCATCATCTGACCGCTGGCATCGTCCCCGAAGCTCTCCATGACGGACAGCAGCTTCACGCCGTTTTTAGCTAAAATCTGACGGTTTACGGCACTGTCTATGGTGTTGCGTGCAAAGCGGTCAAGTTTCCACACAATAACACTATCCCACTTGTGCATGGCGCTTTCATGAAGCATCTGCTGAAACGCAGGGCGGTCATCGTTCTTGCCCGTCATGGCTCGGTCTATGTATTCCTGCACGACTGTTATGCCGTGCTGCTTGGCGTAGTTGTAGCAGTCATAAAGCTGTCCCTCGATGGACTGCTCCGTCTGCTTGTCCGATGAATATCGGGCGTATATTACGGCGGTTTTCATTTAATTCCTCCTTGACTTTTCTTGGAGGATATGGTATAATTCACATTGTATGAATGGTGAATGTACCACATTCTCCTGCGCTCCGAGAGATGTTCCAGCATCTTTTGGGGCGTTTTTTTTATTTATCTCTTGATATGTAATAAAATATATGATATAATATAAATATATACATATCGCTATTACAAGATTTGAAAGGGTGTTTTATATGAAAATAACTATTCCACGCTCCGCAGATTATTCATTATATCGCACTGTATCACGACTTAAAAATGTAAGCGAACGGGAAGATATTACAGTAGAACAGCTAAAACCGTTTATCAACAAATTAGCTGAATTGGTATGCGAAGATGCAAATTTGGATTTTGCATCAATAAATCTTGGCTTTGTACCACCGAGCAAAAGCTTTGATGATGTGGGCAAAGAACCAATTCACAAAATTGTAAGCTTAGAGGGTGACACCATTATGGGTAAAAGCGGTATGTTCTGAATCTCTTTTCTTTGCTCTTTTCATATATTCCTTAAGCCAAACGTATTTTTCTCTTACTCCCGGATTCTTTTCAGTTGCAAGTTCATCAGATATTTTTTTATTAAATTTATCAATTAAGTTTGAAAATCCTTTCTTTTGTTCCTCGGTTTCGGCATTGGCTTTTCCCTGATGCATAAGGAAGAATAAGTAATCAACAAAATTGAAATAATCATTTTTATCTACTTCTATCGCTGTTGAAAGAATATTGAAATCTCTGTTGAAATTTTCTACTAAATAATCTTCTAAAAGTTCCGTAGTAAAAATAACACGTGGGAATTTTGCATTTTGACTTTCAAGTAAATATGCATCATTCAACGCAGGACCATATACTTTGTTTTCAAATGCAAAAAAATCTCCTTTGGATATTCCACCCCTGAATAGAACGCCATAGTCTTTGAAGCACTTAATTATCAATGAGCATATAACAAATACCAGTACATCTAATGAGCATTTCCTATCACTTGGAACTGATATAACAACACTGTCTGAAATAAGATTTAAAGTTATCTCCTCAAAAACACTATCCAGATATTCTTTAGTTATCCTGGAAGTTTCCGACACATCATCAATATAAAATTTACAGCTATTCACGCATTCTTCCATAAGGTTAAATATATCAGAACATTCACTTGTCTTAATAAGCTCCTTAAAACCCAGAATATCTAAAAAAGCGACATAACAATCACGATACTCAATCTTTTTTGCTTTATTTGCAGAATCTACAATCTCATTTAATTTGTCAACCATATTTTCATCTCCTGAACATTTCCTCTCTCCCCGTTCCGTATGGTTCGGGGGATTTTTTATTTCATTAAATCATCGATTACCTTATTATTTGATAATACTATGATGACATTTAAGCCAGAAGCTGACGTTAATGTTATTTCTCCGCATTTGCAGATATTAAGTTTTTTATTATCCTTAAATCGTTTGTCTGGACTGCCATTGCGATTTACATATTTCCATGTATATCCTACTATCTCAGAGTCGGAGCAAACTTGTGCACCAGTGATGTTACGCTTGGAATACGATATTTTTATATCATCATAGTTTACAGCGCCTATTTTTCCGCTGCGTATAATCAGTAGTTTATCAGGAAGAAAGACCAGTTTTTCTGAAAACATATTTATACAACATATATCGATGTTTGTGCGCATAAAGCGAGGACATCTATGTGTCATTGTCAATGGTTTTAAATTTACAACAGTATTTGCGCCTGAGTGATATTTTCTATCTGTTACAGCTGTTGATGTAATTTGCTGCCATTTCCCTCTGCTTGTATTTACAAAATCCCATGATGCACAATAGTTATTATAATTTTCGCTGGATTCGGCATCGAGATTATAATCCATATCAACAACAGCGAGAAGCAGGATTGCAATAGACACCGCTAAAAAAGCAGCGATAGATATGTACATTATAACGGGGGAAAAAGAAAATCGGTCATATAACCCCACGGATATACAGGGACCGAAGATAGCCAAAATAATGGCGAGCATCTGCGAGTAATAGGCGATTTTAAGACGTTTTAATAAATCATCATATTCAGCTGGCTGAAAATTAGTTATATCTGCACTTGTGGTATTTGATGTAACGCCAAGCCCTATTTGAATGTTTTCGGTTTCTGGCGATGGTTGTGACGCATGGGACGGCCTTCCGCCGCCTTTTCGCCCCTTGCTGCCTAAAGTATAATAAAGACCCGTGCCTGGTATGGTTATTCTGCTTGTAACTCGTCTGTGAGGGCTTATGGTTGTTCTAAAGCCCTTTGTTCCAATACTATAGCCTATGCCTGAACTACTAAAATTTATTCTAACGCCACAGCCCAATTTTACGCTTTTTCTGAACTTAAGTCCCATAAAATCACGTCCTTAGTTAGTATTGTTATATTTTACATAGCCTCGACTTCTTCAAGCGATGCACAAATATTATCGAAGTCATCTCGGCGTATATGTTCCAGTTCATGTTTGACTGCCTTTTTCTGTTCTTCCCACGACAGGTGAGAATTTATGTAAACATTATAAAATCCGTCAGAGTCCATTACTGTCACGCCTTTAATGGTGTACGGCAGATCTATGTACCTGATTATGTAATCAATCATTCTCACCATTCCTTAAAGCTTCAATGATTTTTACAGTTTTCAATATATCCTCTTTAGTTGCTTTTTTGCTGGCACTAAAGAGGATTTTCATTTCTGGGCGGGTGCGGAGGCTGTCAACTATTTCTCTGACTTCGTCATCTATAAATAGAGGCTCCCCGTGCTCATCATAGGCTTTTACGCTATTAGCGTCTTTGCCAAGAAGGTAATCTGTTGATACGCCAAAATATTCTGCAAGTTTACTCATCGAGCTTGTACTCAATTCTGCTGACCTTTCCATTTTGAGGTCTGTTAACGATCCCCTGCTCACTCCTGCATCTTTACACATTTTCGTTATATTAACGCCTTTGTTTTTGCAAAGTTGTTCGATAGTTTCATACAATTTAGACATAAATATGCACCTGCTTTTATACACACTGACAAAGTTATGCCAATCCGTAATTTTACTATTGACATTTACGCCTAAACGTAATATAATAAAATCACAGTTACGGCAGAACGTAAAAATAATATCTTGCAACTATATTATATTACATTTTTCCGTAACTGTCAATCGTGATATTTTACAATATGGGAGGTGTTAATTTGTCAGAATACAAAAAGCCATTATGCAATTACGGTAAAAAGGTCAAGCTTGCTCTTATGGAGCAAAATCGAAGGCAGGAATGGCTAATATCTGAAATCAAACGCCGATATCCCGGCATCTATGTTGACAGTTCCAACCTGTACAAAATTCTTGTGGGGGATATAACAAGCGGTAAGGTTGTTTCAGCTATCAACGAAATCCTTTCTATATCAGTATAGCACCGCATTTGGGCGAAAATTAGGACAGACAAAAATGAAGGGAAGTGAGAAAATGGAGAACAAATCTAACTTTACAGCCACGGAAGCAAAAAATCTCCTCTGGGAACATATAAAAATGCTCTCAGAGGAGGCGAAAAGGGAGCATACCGCTGAGGGGCTTGACAGATTAACGGCTGCTATCTGCAACGCTCTGCTTGCTCTCTTCAATCTGTGACTTTTGATGCTTGACATCAAATAACGCCTTTTGAGCCAATATCTTCAATGCGCAACTATTGTTAATACGAAGCTCACAAGAAGTTATACAGCCACACCAATTCTTTATGTCCTTACCATTACTCATAAAAGGACAGAAGCTCATACAAAATTCCTCCTTTCCGATTTAATTACCACAATTATACTGCGGGAGGGAAGGAAATGTCAAGGATGCAAAAAACAAGCTCTGCTCCGCACTTAACGGAAAGAGAAAAATCATGGGAGATGAGTTTATTGCCCTGTGTAAGGCGCTGGAAATCAACCCCGATTCCATTGCTGAGATGGTTATCGGCACTAAGGAAAGGAAGTGAGAACAATGGTTGAAGTGCGTTCCGACATTAGCGGAAAGAGAGACATTTCAAGTGAAAAAAATAGCAGTTCAGAATGCGAAAAGTGTATTTCCGAAATTCTGAACTGCCTTGCAGCAAACCATATAACATTTGAGGTCTCTTACGAAATTCTTGACGAATGCAAAGAACGAATACGCATTATGGGTGGTCAGATAACTTTGACAAGTCAATTTTAAATTTTTTCTTGCCACGATTAGTATGAATCTCAATCCAAAGTTGCGAATTTATAAAGTCACTTCTGGAAATCAAATCATCGGTAGGGACAAAGAAAAATCCGCCGATAGCTCCCATTCCGGATATGTTCTGTGGTAATGTTAATGAATAGGTTGAATATTCTTCTGTAACTTTACCATTGGTTTTAAACGCAAAGTGTCCAATACGTTCTGTTTCCCATTGAAATTCATACTTTTGATTGTTTATAATCAAAAACATTCGTGAGACTGACATAGGAATCCTGGATTTATTTTCGATAGCTAATTCAAAATATGCCGGATGTCCGTTACGATTGTCACAAAAAGCATAGCTCTTTTGAACGAGAGCCGCTTTGAAGGAATTGACCGAAACCAAATAAATTGAATTGACTATTGATATAATAAATCCCGCTAATGCTATATATGTGCAAACATAATCATTAGTAACTATTTCAAAAAGTTCATTCAAAATTATGTAGCCCCTTTCCGCTTTATTACCACAATTATACAGCTATAACTAGGGAATTGTCAAGGAGTTGAAAACATGGAAGAGAAATTCAAAGTCAAAAGAGCGCCAAAGGAAGCGCCTATCGAGTTTGCCCAGCTGAGAACTTACCCCGAAGCCGCAAAAATGGTTGAGGAGGTCATGCAGATCACCAATCACACCAAAGCTCAGACCACTTACGATATGATCAAATTTGCTTATGACCATATGGAGATCATTGAGCAGTAAACTTATTATCTGTCCGGGACAGGAAGGAGATGAGGAGAAGTTGCCATACAGAACCGTTAAACCCGCTTATCCGGCACTGGAAGTAGAAATTGCCTGCAGGCAAATAAAGAAGAAAGACATAGCGAAAGCAGTTGGGATCAGCGCTGACTACCTGAGCAAAAAACTGACGGGGCGTTCAGGCTTCACACTTGATGAAGCTCTTGCAATACATGAAAAATACTTTTCAGATGTTCCGGTACAGGTACTGTTCAAAAAAAGCGGCGAAGTACATTCGCACTCCGCCAAAGAAAACTAAATTTTGCCAAGGAGAAATAAATATGAATGAAACCACAAAGCCCATCACCAGAGAAATGATGTCCGAAAGCGGACGCAGGATCATACTCGTGAACGAGCCAAGCCCTGAGATTATGGCAAAATGTCTCAAGCGTATCATCGACAAGAAGCTGCTCGAAGCGGCTAAGGAAAAGGCAGGTGTAAAGTAATGAGCACATACAACGTATATGTCCACCTCAGGTTCAAGGGCGGCGCATTCAACGATGTGTACAGCGTATCGGCTGGGTCGAGAGAAGCTGCCGAAGCTAAGGCAAAGGACAGGATTTTCGCTGAAAACAGTCTTGACGATCTGGTCGAGGCGGTTATCACAGATGTTTGCAGGGAGGTGTAAAAATGAAATGGTATATCCTTAGATACGCCTATGAGGGCAGGAAGTACAGCTGCCGCATTCAGGCACACAGCTTTGAGATGGCGAATGAATGCGCTCAGCAGTTTGTTGGTGCGGCTCGGATACTGTCAATCAGCGAGTGCCCTGTGCAGGGATAAAAAATCCGCCTGATTCGGTTGCAGCCGAGGTCAGGCGGAGGAAAAATAATAAACAGATATATTATCATCTGCATTATAGCAGATAATGAGGAGAATGTCAAGATGAAAATCAAAATATGCCTATGCCGCAAATGCGGCAGGCGCAAGGCGTTTTACAAGTCTCTCGGGCTGTGCTACTGCGTTTCATGTTACCGCAGGATTTACGGGGAGGCAAGGGACTGATGGAACAACTCACCCTGATCGAGGACGAGCAGATCACCCCGAGGAGCGGCGCAAAGAAGTACAAGGAAAACGTCCTTGAACGCAAGGAACGGGAGCACATTGACGAAAATATTCAGCGTTTCCTGCAGTTACAGCAGTTGCCGTATGAATCGAAATTGTCTCACGCCGCAAAAATGGCAAAGGATTTTTATAATACCATCACTTCTCCCGTGGGAGAATATTACGCAAACTGTCATGTGTCTGTGGGCGGACTTGACAGCATTACCCTGCTGCTTTTTCTTCGCAGTATAGGCATTGACGTTCCTGCAATATCAGTTTCAAGCATTGAGGACAGGAGCATTCAGCGCATACATAAACAGCTCGGTGTTATACAGTTGAAAACGTCCCGAGACAAGGACGGAAAGCCATACTCCAAACACAGGATTTTGCAGGAATACGGATTTCCCGTTATCAGTAAGGAAAAAGCGGCGAAAATCGAGCATCTGCAGAACCCGACCGAAAATAATGCTACTATCCGACACGCTATCATTACGGGCGAAACGGGAGAATACGGCGGCTGGCAGAAGAACAGCCGAATGAAGCTGCCGTTAAAATGGCTGTATCTTTTCGGCGGATATGAAAACGAAAACGAGGGCGTTAATTACAAAACGCCGCCGTTCAAAGTCAGTTCGCAGTGCTGCTATTGGCTGAAAGAAAAGCCATGCGACGATTGGGCGAAAGAGCATAACAGCTTCCCTTATCTGGGGCTTATGGCTTCGGAGGGCGGCAGGCGTGAAAAATCACTAAAAATGCACGGCTGTAATTATTATGGCAAAGATACGGTCCGTTCCGCTCCGTTTGCCATATTCAACAGGCAGGATATTTTGCAGCTGGCGTTAGATTTGCACGTCCCCGTTCCCGAGATATACGGCACCATTGAGCGCAAAGGAAACGGCACCCTGTACACGACCAAGGCACAAAGGACAGGCTGTGATATATGCGGTTTCGGAATACATATGGAAGCCCGTCCGCATAGATTTGACCGTCTGAGGGAAGCCAATCCCAAAGCTTGGGAATATTGGATGTACCATGTTTGCAAAGACGAGGACGGCACAGAATACGGCTGGGGACGTGTCCTTGATTACATAGGCGTAAAATGGGAGGATATCCCCGAAAGCAACGAACAAATTTCACTTTTTGAGGAGGAATAAAAATGGAAACAAACGACATAATACAGGCTCCTGCTCAGAGCAGCGCCGCAATATCGGAAATTGTGCAGCAGCCTTCCACAAATATAGTTGCTGATTTTTCAAGAGCATATAAGCTCGCAAAGGTAATCTCTACAGCGGATATAATACCCGATAACTACAAAAACAAGCCTGCCGACTGCGCCATCGCTGTAGATATGGCTGACAGAATGGGTGTATCTCCAATGATGGTCATGCAAAACCTTTATGTGGTCAAAGGAAAGCCCTCATGGAGCGGGCAGGCTTGCAAGGCTCTCATTGAAGGCTGCGGCAAATTCAAGCCGGGCAGCGTCCGCCCTGTATATATCGGCACAAAGGGCACCGATGACCGAGGCTGTTATCTGTCGGCTGTATGGGCTGACACGGGTGACAGAGTGGAAGGTCCCGAGGTCACGCTGAAAATGGCGAGGGCTGAGGGGTGGCTCGGTAAAAACCCAAAATGGACGAATATGCCCGAGCTTATGCTTGCATACAGGGCATCGTCATTCTTTGCGAGGGTCTATTGCCCCGAAGTCCTTATGGGCGTACACGTTGAGGGCGAGGCTGAGGACATTCAGCCCGTTGAAAGAATTGAACTGTAACGGAGGATATGAAAAATGAAGGCTACCAAGATAAAAATAAAGAACCTTTTCGGCATCACCGAGACCGAGCTTGACGGCAGATCTGTCGAGATCACAGGTACAAACGGTACAGGCAAGACATCGGTAATAGATTCTATCAGATATGCTCTTACCAATGGAAGCTCCCGTGATTATGTTATCCACAAGGGCGAAAAAGAGGGCGAGATCATTGTTGAGACTGACACAGGTATTTACATCAATCGTAAGAAGCGCACCGAGCAGGCTGATTATAAATCCGTAAAGGACTGCGGCAAGGAAGTATCTTCTCCCGAAAACTTTCTTAAGCAGCTCTTTACGCCCTTGCAGCTTGACCCTGTAGCTTTTACCCAGATGACCAAAAAGGAGCAGAACAGGGCCATTCTTGACCTCATCGAATTTCCCTGGGACCTTAACTGGATAAATCAGCAGTTCGGTGAGATACCGCAGGGCATTGATTACAGCCAGAACATACTGCAGGTACTTTCGGATATCCAGTCCGAAAATGGGGACTACTTTAAGCGCAGGCAGGACATCAACCGTGATATCCGCAATCAGAAGGCGTTCATCGAGGATATCGCCAAAGATATACCCGAGCATTTCAATGCGGAGGAATGGGAGAATTTCGACCTTGCGGAAGCGTATAAGAAGATAAACAGCGCCAGGGAACACAACAGCCGTATTCAGCGTGCAAAGGCGTTCAAGGACAGTTATGCCAACAAGATAAGGGGCTTTCAGGGCGAAAAGGAATCCGCTGTAGCTGCCGAAAAGATGGCGATATCCAACCAGCGTGAAGCTATTTTGAAATCTATCGAACGCATGAAAGCGGAGATCGCTGCCAACGAAAGCAAGCTTGCTTCCCTTGACGGGATACTTGCGGATAAGATAGCACTTGCGGAAAGCCGTTATAACGAAAATGTGGCAAGGCTTGATTCTGACATCAAGGTCGCAGATGAATATGCTGACAAAACACCCGTTGACACGGCTCCCCTTGAACAGCAGGCAACATATGCCGAGCAGATGAAGAAGTATATCAACGAATACAACCGTATGAAAACTATGCAGGCAGAGGTCAAGGAGCTTACCGCCGCTTCGGATAAGCTTACAGCAAAGATAGAGCTTGCCCGCAGTCTTCCCGGAAAGATACTCGAAACCGCTTCTATCCCCATTGAGGGCTTCACGGTGGAGAACGGCATTCCCCTTATACACGGTCTCCCCGTTTCCAACCTCTCAGAGGGTGAACAGCTTGAGCTTTGCGTTGACGTTGCTCTGAGCAAGCCCAACAATTTACAGATAATTCTCATCGACGGCGCTGAAAAGCTCAGTGCGGAAAACCGTGAAAAGCTGTACAACAAGTGCAGGGAAAAGGGTGTGCAGTTCATCGCCACAAGGACAACTGACAGTGCGGAAATGGAGGTAACATATTTATGATACCCCACAGCATAACTCAGACCGACTATTTTTCGCCGGAGAACAATCTGAAATATATGGGCGTGTCTCAGTTCAAAAGCTTTGAAAAATGTGAGGCGGCAGCCCTTGCGGAGCTGCACGGTGAATATGCTCCCGAAAAGACTACCGCACTTCTTGTAGGCTCGTATGTCGATGCGCATTTCGAGGGCACGCTTGATATTTTCAAGGCAAAGAACCCCGAAATATTCAAGCGTGACGGTGCGTTGAAAGCTGAATATAATCAGGCGGATTACATAATCAACCGAATCGAACGAGACAGCTTTTTCATGAAGGCTATGGACGGAGAAAAGCAGAAAATTATGGTGGGCGAGATTGAAGGCGTGCCTGTCAAGATAAAAATTGACAGCTATCGGGAGCACAAGACCATAGTTGACCTCAAGGTCATAAAGGACTTTTCCCCCATATTTGTAAACGGCAGAGGCAGGCTCAGCTTTTATGAAGCCTGGGGCTATGACATTCAGGGCGCTGTATATCAGGAGATAGTAAGGCAGAACACAGGGGAAACTCTCCCCTTTGTCCTTGCTGCAGCCACAAAGGAAAAGGAGACCGACTTACAGGTCATAAGTCTGGATCAGGCTGAGCTTGATGCGGCTATGGAGATCGTCAAGGCAAATATCGGAAGATATGCGGCAATAAAGTCTGGAAAGGAAGAACCGACCAGATGCGGACACTGTGATTACTGTAAATTTACAAAACAGCTTGACAAGGTCCTGACCTCGGAGGAGTTTAAAAGTGACTATACAGATTGATACCAGAGAAAAATCAAGAGCCATTAAACAGATAGTGAGCTATTTTGATGAAACAGGCATTCAGCATTATACGTCAAAGCTTTATGTAGGTGATTATATGAGCCTTGACAATCCGAGGGTCGTAATTGACCGCAAGCAGAATTTACAGGAAATATGCGGTAATGTCTGCCAGCAGCACGAAAGGTTCATCAATGAGCTTAAACGTGCGCGGGAAAATGGGATAAAGATCATTATTCTTTGCGAACACGGAAGCAATATCAAGACACTTGCAGATGTTCAGGGGTGGGTAAATCCCCGCCTCAGAACGTCTCCCAAAGCTGTCAGCGGAAAGCAGCTTTTCAAGATACTCTTTACCATTGGTCAGCGGTATGATGTTGATTTCGTATTCTGCGACAAGCGTATGACAGGCTATATGATAGCCAAAATTTTAGGAGGTGCAACATGAATAGAGTGTGTTTAATGGGACGTCTTACATCAGACCCTGAGCTGCGGCAGAGCGTAAACGGCATATCGTCCTGTAGCTTCAGCGTGGCTGTTGACAGGGGGTATAAGGATCAGAACGGCGGGCGGCAGGTCGATTTTATCAGCTGCACGGCGTGGAGACAGACGGCTGAATTTATCTGCCGATACTTCTCCAAGGGCAAGATGATAGGCATTGAGGGCGTTATCAGAACGAGAAATTATGATGACAAGCGTTACCCCGATGTAAAGCATTATGTCACTGAGGTGCTTGCGGAGCACGCATATTTCGGCGGTGACAGCGGCGGAAACAAAAGCTCTTCCCCTCCTCAGCGAAACAATACGGCAGCGGCTGCACCTGCTACCGTTCCTGCCGACCTTTCGGACTTTGAGGAAGTTGTGAGCGACAGCGATCTTCCGTTCTGAGTCTGAGGTGGTATGAATGCCGAAAAAGAAGAGCTTTATCCTTTATGCGGATTATATAAAGCATATAGAACGATTATCAGACGATGAAGCAGGGAAGCTGTTCAAGGCGATTTTTGAATATGTGAACGAAGGCAGGCTGCCCGACCTTGACGGAATGGCGGCAATGGCTTTTTCTTTCATTTCAAATCAGCTTGACAGCGACTTGCAGAAGTATGAGACAGTATGCCAAAAAAGAGCCGAAAGCGCAAAAAGGCGATGGCAGAAAAATGACGATGCCGAGGCTATTAACAATGACGTCGAAAAAGAGTGCAAAAGCATACAAAAGCATACAAATGCAATGACTTGCATCAATTTGCATAGTGATAGTGATATTGGTAGTGATATTGATATTGAAAATGACATTGATATTGTAAATGATAGTGATAGTGGTAGTGTATTACATAATAATACCGTGCCCGGAACGGGCACAACCACCACCAACGTACACCTGACCGAAAAGCAATATAATGATCTTTGCGGAAAATACGGAAAGGAAATAATAGACCGTTACATTGCCAAGATCGGGCAGTATCTCGATTCAAACGGCAAGAAGCCATTCCCAAATCATTATGAAACCATTGTCAAGTGGCTCACATCAGACAATATCCAACCTAAACGGCAGCCGTCCTTCGACATTGAGCGGATAATGGAGCATGCAAAAAACAATAAACCGGAGGTGTAAATTGAAGAAATGCTTTTCTGATCCGGCTGTTTTCAAGCAGCTGGAGACCGACTGCTATAATGCAGGCTGCAAGGGTCAGGTAATTGATTACTCTGAGTTTCCTGCGGCTGAGTACAGATATTTTGCACGACTTTGCGGCGTATATGCGATGTTCAAAAGCAAAGCCATAAGTCTGGAGCAGGCTGCTGCCGAAAAGCAGCGCCTCCTGTCTCAGTACAACGAGGATATCAAGCAGCGATTTCTTTATGTCGATGCGTGCCGAAAGCACCAGGAGGCTATCAAGGCGACTGAGAGCCTTTGCGCAGCTCTCTGCAAGGCTCCGCTGAAACTTCCCGAAGATGTTACCGAGGCACTGAGGACTGCGCTTGCTGTGATATCTGCGGCAAGAAGCGAAAACGTCACCGAAAAGACTGTTTTGCAGAAACTGAATGCCATGAGTGCAATCAAATCAACGACAAGCCCGCAAAAATGAACTGTATGAGGCTTTATGGGTGTGGGTAGGGTAAAATCACGTCAAAGTACAAAGCGTCTTAAAATGGCATTTAAATTGAAATTAGGAGGATATGCAAAAATGAATGCAAATCAAATCATAAGTCATCTTGAGAATTTAAAAAAAGAAGCTGAGGGTCATTTTACCGATGACGGCGATGATGAAATATTCCACCAGGACGCAGAAGCGCTGCAGGCTGCTATTGATGCGGTTAAACGCAATGATTTCATTGCTGATGCTATAAGCAGTGAGATTGCGATCTGCAATCATGAAATCCGCAAGGTGGATATCGAAAAGGCGAAGGCTGAGGAACGCAGAATGAATTACGGTGACCGAAGGACAATGCTTATGGAGTTGCTCAGAACGATAAAAGGCGGTGAAGAATGATGTTTCTGGGCGGATTTCTGATAGGTTTTATCATCGGTATAGATGTAATTGCGGTTATTGCGTGTGTGATGGCTGCGGGAGATACACCCGTGAAGCATGGCAAATGGTTGAATTTTTACGGAAATTACACTACAGCCGAATGCGATGTATGCGGAGAATGCTTTGAGGTCACTTTTGAGGGTGAAAGCAATAAAATGTTGTTTGACGCATTTAGGCAGTCTTACCGATATTGCCCCACCTGCGGGGCGAAGATGGATGGAGGTGAAAACAATGGAACGTGAAATTTTGTTCAAACGTGAAATTTTGTTCAGAGGAAAAGCCATAAATCGCGATGAAGGGTATCACAGAACAACGTATAAGAACGGCGATTGGGTCTATGGATTATTAACTCGACCTTATAATGAAAGGTATGATTTACCCGCTGAAATGACTAATACGTTAGGCGTAAGCGGAATAGAGGTTGATTGTAAAACCATAGGACAGTTTACGGGATTGTCCGATAAGAATGGTGTAAATATTTTCGAGGGGGATATTGTAAGGTACGGCGATACAATCCATGAAGTGGTTTTTGAGCAACGAAACGGGACAGCATATTTTGGGCTGGTTTACTCGAAAAGTGAGACCCTGCCATTTGGGCATTATCAGGACCTGAGGCAAATCGAGGTCATAGGCAATATCTATGACAATGGATATCCATTCTGACAAGAAGGAGAATAACAGATGCGTGAAATATTATTTCGTGGCAAAGAAAAGAATAGCGGCGAGTGGATATATGGCGATTTACGTCATATATCTGACGGTCACGGCGGTTATATCCTGTGTATCGTGGACAACACAAACGGCAGAAACAACGATGTTACAGGTGTTGAAGTAGTTCCCAAAACAGTCGGACAGTACACAGGGCATACCGACAAGAACGGTGTAATGATTTTCGAGGGGG
>ERZ824488.536-NODE-536-length-48683-cov-19.467179_pt1 | contig 48683 bp, 36 predicted proteins | sample MGYA00519936_ERZ824488 | MGnify/ENA primary metagenome ERZ824488 (study PRJEB31778, sample SAMEA3449153) | human gut metagenome | biome: human gut; feature: human-associated habitat; material: faeces | place: United Kingdom | collected 2010/2012 ... | reverse complement strand
CCGCCAGCTGCCCGTCAAGGGCTTCGCAAGTGGCTTTGCCACCCTTGACGGACAACTGTCGCTCCGCTATTCGGCAGTCAAGCCGAACATGCCTGAGGCCTGTTCGGCCTTCGCCTAACCAACTTCATAAGTGACGCTGTTCAATTTGCGCATTACTATTGACAGTACCCACAAAGTTGGCGGAGCAGTGAATTTGCAGTGAGTGAAGCAGGTGTATGCGTTGCGGAATGCGTGCTTGATGCGTCATGCAGAAGGCTTATCCAGGCGCAGATGGTTTTTGGCGCAACTGGTGGTCAATCGGTCTGTACTGACGGAAAACGCCTGCTTGAGCAGGACGATACCGAGTAGTAGTGCAGACAACACTAGCCGATCACGCTCACGCGCCACGTTTTTTCGCTGATCGTGGTACAAACTGCATGTAACTGTTGGTTACACTGTAGACAAGCGAAGATCGCAGCGGAATAAAATAATGGGTTGTTGTCGCTTCATTGCTCAGGAACAGTCGTCGGTTATACCAGCGGTATCTCAGTGTGGCATAATGATTAAAGTCTGAAGCTTTGAAAATCAATGGCTTATAGAGTTTGATGCTCAATCAACGCTTAGGTCGACTGTGTTTTCAGGAAGTACTTCAGAAGGGGTGTGCAGAAAGCTGTCGATGAAGTATGAAGATCAGCAAGGTATCGAGTCATTGAATGAATCGTTTTTTCATCATTTCCCCGAATAAGGATGTTTATATTGCTTACTCCCGGTTTTATAACCGCATGGTATTCCAAATATAAGTCGAGGGAAAGTGGGAATACACTGTTGGCGAGTGCTGGCACTTTATTTGTTGACATGGCGGTGAGAATGAAGGTATGCATTCGTTAAAGTGTTAAATCTTGAAAATTCAGGCTTGAACTATGGACTTTTTGATCGACGTGTGGTATAATTCAATACTGTTAGCGGCGGTTATCTGCCGTAAGCCGATGTGGCTCAGTTGGTAGAGCAGCCGATTCGTAATCAGCAGGTCAAGGGTTCGAGTCCCTTCATTGGCTCCATTTTCGAGGTGTAGCGCAGTTTGGTAGCGCGTTTGGTTCGGGACCAAAAGGTCGCAGGTTCAAATCCTGTCACCTCGATGGAAGCTCCTGTGAACGACAGCGATGTCGGTTTACAGGAGCTTTTCTGTGCACATATTTTTGTTGGAGTGTAATATGATTTCTGTAGTCGGTCAAATCAGGGGAGAGGACTATAAGCGGATCGCGGGCGCGGGTTTGTTAGCGGGAGATATGCTTGAAGTTGCCCAGCGTCTGGTTCACGTTTGACACGCACGCGAAGGTGTCCGGGAAGCGGCTGATGATTTCCATGAACCGGGTGAACTGGTGCTTATTGATGACGCAGATGAGCATCGTCTTGGGCTGGCCGCTGTAGCCGCCGGTGGCGGAGAGGATAGTGACGCTGTGGCGCAGCTCGCGAATCAGCATTTCGGTGACCTCCTGCGGATGGGAGGAGATCATTTCGATCTTCAGCGCCTGTTCGCCGCCCTGAATGATCTTGTCACTCACGAGGGAGGTGACATAGCTGTACAGGATGCAGAGGATGACGGGCTCCACGTTGAAATCATATACGAAGTAGGAAACCAGCGCCACGATGGTGTTGAAGTAGAAGATTACGCGCATCAGAGAATATTCCGGGCGCTTTTTATGCATATAGGCCGCGAGAAAGTCGGTGCCGCCGGTGCTGCCGCCGCGGCGCACCGTCGCGCCGTAGATCAGGCCGTTGATCGTGCCGGAAGCGATGGGGGCGAGAATCGTGCTGCGGCCGTCGTTCGTGTGGTAGATAAACCGGCTTACGTCGATGACATTGTTTTGCAGAAGCAGCAGAAAGCCGGAGAACGAGAGGGTAAAGATGAAGGTTTTCACGGTGAAGGCGCGGTCGACATAGAAGAACGCGAAGATCGCCAGCGGGATGTTGATGATCAGCGACATGTAGCCGATGCTGAAATGGAACAGGTACTGAACCATCGTGGCGATACCGTTGATGCCGGCCGGCGCGAAGGCGTTCTGCAGAATGAAAATCTGGTAGTTGACGGCCATGGCCATTGCGAGAATGACCATCAGGGCGCAGTCAGGCAGCGTGAGCCTCGATTGCTTCGTGGACATGAGAAGAATCCCTCCCGTTTTGTTGAGCAGCGATATTATACGCGCTCAATGTAAACGTGCAGGGATTCTTGCATTTTATTTTGGAAACGCCCCGCGTTTATGGATCGGAGCTCTTTTCCGTCAGGTCGTCGCAGGTCGTCCACCAGCCGCGGTTCTGGTCGCCGATCCAGCGGTAGCCCTCAAGCCCGGCCGGCGGTTCGGGAGAATAGGCCATCGGAATCGCGTAGCACACGCCGGTCACCTCGCCGTTTTCCGCGCGGATGCCGACGGCGCAGTGGTCGATGCCGGTTTCCTCAGCCATCGCGGCGCGCACGAACACGTAGCCGTCCACCGAGAGCGATTCATACGGCGGCTGCGTGAGGAAAAGCACGCGCAGGCTCTCCACGTCCGATGGCCACGGCTTCGTGATGTCCAGATCGAGCTGCGCGCCCGCCGGGAGCGGCTTCGTTTCCGGCGCGGCTTCGGGCGTTGGTTCGGAAGCGGATTCCGGTTCGGAGGCTTCTTCCGCCTGCGGGGCGGCCTGCGTTTCCGGAGCGGGAACGCTTTCCGTCTGGTTCTGCGCTTCCGGCTGCGCGGGCGAAAGCGAATAGGCCTCCTCCAGCGCGCGCTGAATCGCCGTCCAGTCCATCGGACGCGAGCCGTTTATGTAGCCGTACAATACGGGGGTCACGCGATCGTCCGCAAGGCGCGATACGACCAGCGCCGTTTCCTCGCTCAGATCCAGTCCTGCCAGGTTGCGCGGGTCAAAGGAGGTGAAAAGGCCCCTCTGGCCGCGTCCGTCCTCGCGCAGGGTTCCCATCGTTCGAGCCGTCCATTTGCCGCCGCGCGGCCCGAGCATGGCCGCGGTCAGCACCTCGCCGGAGCGGCTGCCGTCCACGGTGAAGTCCAGCGTGCCGCTCAGCACGCGCCTTTCCAGCCGGGCATGCCCGCTGTATCCCTTCTCAAGCCCGCGAAGCATGATCAGTGAACGTCTGTATTCCTGATTTGCCATGCCTTTCGCCTCCCTCCCGCTGAGTCTATGTATGCGGCCCGTCCGATATGCGGGAGCGGGCGGCCATGTCGTGCCGCCGCATGATGCCTGCCAGCACGCCGCCCGGCCTTTGCGTGCGCGACGTGAAGGAAACCACCGGCCGCGTGCCCGGACGGCAGATTTCCGTGTCGGCGCGCGGCTTCCGCGCGGACAGATTTCCGTCCGCCGTTCGAATCAGCTGCGAAAGATTGCCCATGAATGCGTCCCTCCCAAGCGTGTTTTCACCGCAGAATATGCGCGTTCGGCGGCGGAGGTGCGGCCAAGAAATTACAGAAGTATGACAGAGTTTACAAATTTTCTTAGATTTTATGTTCTTGAGGACTTGCCAAGGCGTGATTTTATGGTATAATGATAGAGCAGTCTGGAGACCGGTATTCGCGTTTGGCGCAATACCGGCGCAGGTATACGATTTCTTTCGGCCCTTCCCGGCTGGAAGGGGCCGGAATTCCGACGCGGCACGCGTGCGTGCCGCTTTGAGAGGCGGTTTACAAATGGCAAGAGAAAACCGGAGAACGTCCACGGATATGAGCTTTGACGAATTCAAGCGGCTGCACGACGAGCAAAAGCGCCGTCAGGCTCAGAAGATGGGAATGCCCGCGCAGAGACCCGCGCCCGTCGTGGCTGCGCCCGCGGCAAAGCCCGCGCCGAAAAAGCGCGTGCGTCCGCGCCCGGCGCCCGTGGAAACCACCGACTGGACGCAGATGGACGACGCGGCCGAGGGCGATGTGGAGTCGCGCCGCGAGCGCCGTCTGAAAAACGCCATGGCCGCCGCGCAGGCGGCGGTGGAGAAGCCGGAGGAAGCGCCGAAGCCGCGCCGCGCTATGAGGGCGGAGCAGGAGGAAGAAGAACGCGAGGCGGTCTACGACTCCGAAGAGGAAGAGACGGACGATGAAATCCTCGATGAGGACGAGCCGGAAGCCGAAGAAACGGAAGAAGAGGAAGAAGGCCCGTTCGCGCTAGTTCTGCGTCTGGGCGCGCGTCTGAAGGAAAAGCTCGCCGGCCACAAGGGCGAAGCCGCGGATGACGAGGACGCGGACGACGAGGAAGCGTACGACGAAGACGAGGAAGCCGGAGAAGAAGACGGCGAAGCCGCGGACGAGGACGCGGAAGGCGAAGCGGACGAAGCGCCCGCCGCCGAAGCGAAGCAGCCCGCGTTTAAGCGTCTCGGTTCGCTTTTCAAGCGTCAGAAGGAAGAAGAGGAAAACTGGGACGACGACCTGGAGGGCGGCGACGAGAACGTGTTCGAGCCCGACGAGGAGTCGGAGGATTCTTCAGAGGATACGGAAGAAGTGGATTCTCAGCCGGCCGAGGAGCCCGCGCAGGCGGCGGTCGATCTTCCGGATGAAGAGCCCGTCGCGCGCCGCGCGCAGGTGGCGTATGAGCCGGAGGAGGAGCCGGAAGCGGACGTTGTGGAGGAAGACAGCGAGCAGGTCGATCCGGACGACGACGGGGAAGAAGCCGACGATGGGGAAGAGGACGAGGACGATTACGCCGACGAGGACGAAGAAGAGGATGAGCCGAAGGAGCGCTTCAGCTTCGGCGGCATGCTCAAGCGTTTCCTGAACTTCCGCAAGGGCGAGTCGGACGAGGACTACGACGAAGACGAGGAATACGAAGAGGACGAGGACGCGGAGGACGATGAATCCGACGAGGAAAACGGAGGCGTCGACGACGCGGACGAGCCGGATAACGTGCAGGAGGATGAACCCGCCGGGGAAACGGTGACAGCCGAGGCCAAGGTGGAGCAGGATGCGCAGGACGCGCCCGCGCCGTTTGCAGAAACGGAGAAGCCGGTCGCCGAGAAGAAGATAGAAAGCGCGCAGAAGACCGAAGCGCCGTTGCCGATTGCCCGGGAGGAGGAAATTCCGATGGAAGAAAAGAACGCCAACGAAAGCATCGAGATCGATTCGACCATAGAAAACAACGAAGGTCAGCCGATGTCCAGACGTGAATGGCGCATGCGCCAGCAGGCCGCGCTGGAAGCCGCCGAAAAGGCGAAGGCTGAAGCGGAAGCTGCCGAGAAGGCGAAGGCGGAAGCCGAAGCCGCGGAAAAGGCCAAAGCGGAGGCGGAAGCCGAAGCGGCGCGTCTGGCGGCGGAAAAGGCCAAGGCCGAGGAAGAAGCGGCGCTCGAAGCGGAAAAGGCGAAGGCGGAAGCGCCGGAGGTCGACGAACGTCCCAGCTCGGACGACCCGACCCGCCTGTTTGCGCCGGTGCGCGTGCGCAGGAATGACGATGTGCCCGCCGAGGAACCGAAGGACGAGGAAGAGCCGGAAGACGAGGAGTATAAGGACGTATTCAGCGACGAGCTTCCGGAGGAAGAGCCGAAGAAGGGCGGCCTGTTTGGCGGTCTGTTCGGACGCGGAAGAAAGAATCGCGCGGACGACGAGGACGACGATTACGATGAGGACGACGAGACCGATTCCGAGCCGCAGTCTGCCGAAGAGCCGAAGAAACCCGCGAACGTGCCCGTGATTCTCGACGACGAGGAAGACGACGAGTACGAGGACGACGAGGAAGAGGAAAAGAAGCCCCGTGGTCTGTTCGGCCGCCGGAAGAAGAAGGCGGACGAGGACGAAAAGTCCTCTCGCCGCGGCCGCAAGGCTTCCTCGGATGATGACGACGAGGACGACGACGAATACGAGGAGCCCGCGCGCCGCGGTCGTAAGGCGGCATTCGACGACGAGGATGACGACGAGGAAGAAGAGAAGCCCTCCCGCCGCGGCCGCAAAGCGTCGTTCGATGACGATGACGACGAGGAAGAAGACGAAAAGCCTTCCCGCCGTGGCCGCAAGGCAGCCTTCGATGACGACGATGACGATGACGAGTACGAGGAGCCCGCGCGTCGTGGCCGCAAGGCGTCGTTCGACGATGACGACGAGGACGACGACGAGTACGAAGAACCCGCGCGCCGTGGCCGCAAGGCGTCGTTCGACGATGACGACGAGGATGACGACGACGAGTACGAAGAGCCCGCGCGCCGTGGCCGCAAGGCGTCGTTCGATGATGACGACGAGGATGACGACGACGAGTACGAAGAGCCCGCGCGTCGTGGCCGCAAGGCGGCGTTCGATGACGACGACGAGGATGACGAGTACGAGGAACCCGTGCGCCGCGGCCGCAAGGCAGCCTTCGATGACGATGACGACGAAGACGAGGATGACGACGACGAGTTTGAGTCCAGACCACGCCATCGCAGAGCGTCCGACGACTTTGACGACGACTTCGACGATTACGAGACCTACGAGGAGGAAGACGAGGACGACGACGAGCCGGGCTTCGGACAGAATGTGCTGTCGTTCATCAAGGGCGTCGTAGCTGTGATTCTGATTCTCGCGGTGCTGATCTTCGGTCTGCGCGTGCTGGACGAGAAGAAGATCGTCTCCTGCGCGTGGTTCCGCGATCACTTGGGTTCCGTCGGCACGATGCTGTTCGGCGAAGCGCCGCAGGGCGAGAACGTCCAGTAATTTTAAGGCAGAGCCATACAATTCAGAGCGTCTTCCGCAGGGAGGGCGCTCTTTCAATAAGAACGGCGCGAAGCTGTACATTTCTGGAATTTTATGGTATGATGAACATAAAGCGGCCGGAACAGGACACAGGTAAAATTTATATACGTGAAACAAACGTCTTCGGGCGTGCGTCAATGCATATGAGGTGGTAAGCATGTTCAGAAAAATTCTCGCGCTTTTTATGGCTCTCACGATTCTCACATGTTCCGCGGGTCTTGCAGCGACGCTGGATGAAACGCAGCTCAAGTCAAAGTCCTGCATCCTCATGGACGCGGCGACCGGGGAGGTTCTGTATGGCCGCGCCGCGGACGTGCGCCGTTCGCCGGCGAGCACCACGAAGATCATGACGCTGCTGATCGCCATCAGCAAATCCGACCCGGACGAAATCGTCACCGTGCCCGTCTCGGCGGGGCAGGTTCCGCTGGATTCCTCCGTGGTGCCGGTGTACCCGGGGGAGAAGATGCCGATGCGCGATTTGTGGTACGGCCTGATTTTCAAAAGCGGAAACGACGCGGCGAACGCCATTGCCGAGCTGGTGAGCGGAAGCGTGGACGCGTTTGTGGACGAGATGAACGACTGGGCGCACAAGCTTGGCATGCAGAACACGCATTTTGCCAATCCGCACGGCTACACCGACAGCGAGCATTATACTACGGCGCGCGATCTGGCGATTCTGACGCGTTACGCAATGGAGAGCGACCTGTTCCGCGAGATCACGTTTTCACTCAGCTACACGATGCAGCCCACGGAGCTGCGAGACGCACTGGAAATCCGGCATGAATACCCGATTACCGACTACCAGTCGACGTATTACTATCGGTACGCGCGCGGCATCAAGACGGGCTACACGATGAAGGCCGGACAGTGCTATGTGGGCTCCGCGCAGAAGGACGGCCGCGAGCTGATCGCCGTGACGCTGAACTGCGGCACGACGAAGGTGGATAAATGGGTGGACGCGAAGGCACTGTTCGAATACGGCTTTGAGAAGCTGAGCGAGCGCGATAGGAATACGTAACGTTTCTTCGCTGTACAAAAGCCGGAATTCATGGTACAATGATAGTCACTCAAGCTGGGACGGTTCGCCCATAGGGCTGAAAATGAATTCCGTGATTCCGGGGGGAAGCTGCGTTGCATTTTTTTAGAGGAAGAAAATTTGCGGCGGCGCTGCTTTGCGCGCTGCTGATCGCGTTCACGACGGTCGCCTCGGCGGTTGAGCCGACGGATTACAACCGAAGCACGCCGGACGTGCTGGATCCCGGGCATCTATATGGCACGAACTGCATCCTGATCAACGCAGACACGGGAGACGTGCTGTTTGAGAAGAAGGCCGATGAGCGGCGCTACCCGGCCAGCACCACCAAGATCATGACGTGCATTCTGGCGCTGGAATCCGATCTGGTGGGACGGGAGATTACGATTCCCGCCGGAATCGAAATCCCGTCCGGCTCCAGCAAGATGGGCATCTCCGCCGGGGAAACGATGCTGTTTGACGATCTTCTGTATGGCATGATGATCGCTTCCGGCAACGACGCGTCCATTGCCGTGGCCATGCTGGTGAGCGGCAGCGAATCGGCGTTTGTGCGCGCGATGAACGAGAAGGCGCAGGAGCTGGGCATGACGGGAACGCACTATGAGAACTCGCACGGCTACCAGCGCGCCAACCACTATACGACCGCGCGCGACTTGGCGACGCTTACGGCGTACGCGATGAAGAATCGGGAGTTCCGCGAGATCGTCGCTTGCAAGGAGCATACGATCGTCAGCAGCCTGTATCCCGACGGCAAGGTGTATACCTCCAAATACGACCTGTTGTTTGAGGGCAAGCAGCTGTATTACGCGCCGTGCATCGGTGTAAAGACCGGCTATACCAATTCCGCGGGGCGCTGCTTTGTGGGCGCGGCGGAGCAGAACGGCGTGACGCTGGTCTCCGTGAGCCTGAACACGTCCAAGGACGACACCACGTATTCGCAGGTGTTCACCGACACTATCCGCCTGTGCAACTATGGCTTTGCCCAGTACCGGGAGGTTTCGTTCCGCGAAATGTTCGCGATGTGCGACGACAGCCAGCTGGCGTTCCTGGTGAGCAAGGCGGCGAAGGACGACGCGAACAAGGGCTATCTGAAGATGAACGTCGCGGATATTCCCGACGACTACCGCGAGTCCTACCTCAAAAAGGATTGGGAGGACGTGAACTTCCAGAAGGAGCTGGCCAATTCGCTGGCCGAGCGGCTGGAATTTGAGTTTACCGCGCCGCTGGTTGCCCCCATCAGCGAGGGCGACATTCTGGGCGTGGCGCGCTATACGACGCAGTCCGGCGCGGTGCTGGAGGGCAAAATCGTGGCCTCCCGCAGCGTGGCGATGGAGCCGCCCACGATGGACGAGCTGCTGGACGAATGGGTGGATGAAAACGCGCCGTGGATGGCTAAGCTGATGCCGCGCCGCAATCCGTCCGCAAGGGTGCTGTATCTGCTGCTGCTGGCGGGCATCGTGACGCTGATTGTGCTGCGCGTGCGCCGCAATCGCCGCCGCGACCGTGAACGCAGGGCCATGCTGGAAAAGAAGCGCCGCGAGTACCTGCGCAGACAGAAATATCTGCGCGAGCATCCGGAAGCGCGCCGTACCTCCAGACCTTCCGCGTCCGGCGCAGCCGCGCGTACGCCGGTGAGAAAAACGCCAGCAGGCACGTCCGGCAAAGGCGCGACCGCGCGGCCGGCGGCGCGAAAGCCGTCCGCGCAGGCGGGCAGAGGAATCGCGCGGCCGTCCAGCGGAACCGGCGCGAAGCGGACGCAGCCGCCGAGAGGAAAAGACGGCTTCGGGCGGCGCTGATGGTGTAGCGATTGAACGCGCGGGAGACAGGTGTCGCTGGAAATGTTCGGCGCGTCCGCGCGTGCGTACACAAACGGAATACCCGCGTGCCCGGCGACGCGGAACTCGTTCGCATGGCCGTCCAGCGGAACGGGCGTGAAGCGGACGCAGCCGCCGAGAGGAAAAGACGGCTTCGGGCGGCGCTGACGCGTCGGGGAGCGATGGAAGAAAGGACTTCGGGAGAGGTCATTGCGAGACGCTTCCGCGGAATGCGATAAAGCTGGGCACACGCGGAGCGAGAAGCTTTTGCCCGGATGAACAGGCAGAAGAGTCGGAGTTCTAATTCTGAAGAAAGGTGGGAGAAGGATGATTCTCACGGTGCTGGGCACGAACGGGCCCTATCCGTCGGCGGGCGGGGCGTGCTCCGGGTATCTGCTGTCGTCGGACAGTGGGGAAACGAAGCTGCTGCTCGATTGCGGAAGCGGCGTTCTGGCGCGTCTGGCGGAGCTGTGCCCGGTTTCGGAGCTGTCGGCCGTCGTGCTTTCCCACCTGCACTATGACCATATGTCCGACATCCTGCCGATGCAATATCAGCTGGATTTCGAGCGGGAAGCGCCGCTGAAGGTATTCTGTCCCGCCACGCCCGCGCGCCAGCGTTCGCTCCTGGGCGGCAGGCTCGACCTGTATCCGATGCGGGACGCGGCGGTGGGCGAAATGAAGCTGGAATTTCTGCCGGTCAATCATCCGGTGGAGACGTATGCCGTCCGCGTTTCCTGCGACGGCACGACGATGGTTTATACCGGCGACACGAATCGTTGCCCGGCGCTCTCGCTGTTTGCCGACGGCGCGGCGCTGCTGCTCGCGGACGCGGGGCTTTCCGAAGCGGATTGGACGGACGAAAAGCCGCATCTGAATCCGCGCCTGTGTGCGGAACTGGCAAAAGAAGCGCGCGTGGGCGCGCTGGTGCTCACGCATCTGTCGCCAAGATACGACGCGGAGGCGCTGCTCGACGAAGCGCGCCCGGTTTTCCCCGATGTACGGCTGGCTGAAGCGGGCTTGCGGCTGCGCGTATAGGCGCGCCGCGCGGTTCGCTTCGCGTCGCGCCTTGGTCTGCGCGGCGCTGGCGGCGGGCGCGGGCTGCGTGCTGGCGCAGTATGCGCGGGTCTCGGGCGTCGTATGGCTTGCGCTCGGGGCGCTGCTTCTGGGAATCTGGGGTGTGTTTTGTCTGCGCGCGCATGGAAGGCGCGCGTTTTGCGTACTGCTGGCGGCGATTCTGTGCGGCTTTGCCGGATACGCCGGACTGCGCGGGCGGCTTCCGCAGAATCTGGAACCGGAAAAATATGAGGTGGAGGGTACGGTAGCCGCCGTTCCGTCCGTGCAGGCGGATAAGGTGCGCGCGGTGCTGACGCTGTCCGACGTGACGCTGAACGGTGCGCCGCTCGAGGGTCGCCTGAGGCTGTATGTGTACGGAACGGACGCGCTAAACAGGTTTGCCTACGGCCAACGGATTCGCGCGTCGGGCGTGAACGTCAAGGTGCCCGACGGGCAGAACAATCCCGGCGGGTTCGATTTTCGGGCGTACCTATGGCGCGGCGGCGTTTCGATGACGGGTTCCTCTACGCCGGTAAAGACGGCGGTTTTGTCCGAGGGACGGGGAATCGTGAGCGCGATTTATCGCCTGCGCGCGCGTCTGGCGGCGCGCGTGGATGCGCTGTTCGGGGAGCAGGCCGACGTGATGCGGGCGCTGCTGCTGGGCGACCGAACGCTGGTGACCGAGGAGACGTATGACGATTTCCGCACGACGGGCATTGCGCATCTGATCGCGCTGTCCGGACTGCACGTGGGCTGCATCGCGCTGATGCTCGACGCGCTTCTGCGCCTTTTGTGTCTGCCGCGCAGGGCGGTGAGCGCGATTACGCTTGTGCTGCTGACCGGCTACGCGGTGATGGCGGGAATGAGCGCGTCGATCGTCCGCGCCGTGCTGATGTACGCGTTCGCGGCCGCGGCGCGGGAGGCCGGGTATCCCGGCGATCTGCTGACGCGGCTCGCGGCGGCGTTCGTCGTGCAGCTGGCGGTGAATCCGCTACTCGTGCGGGACACGGGCTTCGCGCTGTCGTATACGGCCGTGTTCGGGCTCGCCTGCCTGACGGACGCGGTGCGCGCACTTTTCGGCGCGCGGGACGGCGAGGGGCGCATACGGAAGTGGGCGGCGGACGCGATTTCCGCGTCGGCGGCGATTCAGCTGGCGAGCGTGCCGCTGGTGTCGTCCGCGTTCTTTTCGCTTCCACTGCTGTCGATTCCGGTGAACCTGCTCGCGGTGCCGTTCGGCTTGCTGAGCGTGTATCTGGGCGCAGGCGCGGTAGCGGTGTCAGGATTGTCGCTTCCGCTGGCGCGGATTCTCGCCGCGCCGGCGCGCGTCTGCTGGGCGTGGATTCGCTTGCTGGCGGCAAAGACGGCGGCACTGCCGTTTTCCAGCGTGACGGCAAGGGCGTGGCCGCTGTGGGCGGGGCTTCTGTTCTTTGCGCTGATCGGCGTCGCTTCGCCGTACCTGACCGGGAGCGGGAAGGCGCGCCGGTGGGCGCTTTCGCTGCTTGCGCTTCTGGCCGCCGCGGTGCTCCTGTGGCCGACGGCCCGGAACGACGGGCTGACGGTTACGTTTCTGGACGTCGGCTACGGCGACGCGGCGGTGATCGATGCGCGGGGAACGGCGTATGCCGTGGACTGCGGGCGCGACAACGGCGTTCTGGCCGATTATCTGACAGCTTCGCGCGCCGATCTGCGCGCCGTGTTCGTTTCGCATCCGGATACCGACCATTCGGGCGGGCTTGCGTCCGTGCTGAAGCGCTATCGCGGCGCGAAGGTTTATGTGCCGGAATGCTGGGAGCGGATGGAGGTCGGCGCGGCGGCGGAAGCGGCGCTGGGCGGGCGGCGGGTGGTGAGCCTGTGCGCGGGCGACCGGGTGGAGCTGGCGAAGGACATCGTGGTCGAGGTGCTGTGGCCGCCGGAGGATTTCGTACCGGCGGAGGACAACGAGGGCTCGCTGGTGCTGCGGCTATGCTACGGAGAGGCGAACGCGCTTCTGACCGGCGACATTCCCAACACCGTTGACCGTCTCGCGGCGGAGGAGGCCGAGGTGCTGAAAGTGGCGCATCACGGCAGCCGCTACGCGACGACGGCGGAGCTGCTTTCGATCGTGCGCCCAAGGCTGGCGGTGATTTCCGTGGACGGGAATCTGTTCGGGCATCCGACGCAGGAGGTGCTCGACCGGCTGGCGGCGGTCGGCGCGGAGGTATTGAGGACAGATCTGCATGGCGCGGTCACGGTGACGCTGGAGCCGGACGGGCGCGTCGCGTATGAAACCATGCGCGTGCCGGAGGGATAGAAATGGCAAAAAAGGAAGGATTGGCTCCGAAGCGTCCATTGGGGTGGAGCCAGCTGTTTAAGGACATTCGGGCGGGCAAGGCCGCGGGCGTGTATCTGTTTTACGGGCCGGAGGAGTTCGTGAAAAAGAGCGCTGTGGATCAGCTTCGCGCGGCGCTTCTGCCGCCGGGGCTGGAGCTGTTGAACGAGGACGTGCTCGAAAACGTGGACGCGACGGCGATTATCGAAAGCGCGGAGACGCTGCCGGTGATGTGCGGCCAGCGCTTTGTGCTGGTGAAGGACTGGCCGCCGCTGTTCAAGGGCGGCGATCAGGAGGCCGACAAGCTGGAAAAATGGCTCCCGAACGCGCCGCAGAGCTGTGTGCTCGTGTTTTACGCGGGAGGGGCGGAGCCGAACCGTGCGACAAAGGTAACAAAGGCGCTGTACGAATACGCGCAGGTGACGGAGTTTCCGCTGCTGGACGACGAGGAGCTGGGCAAGCGTCTGGGCAAGGCGTTTCGCGAGCAGGGCAAGAGGGTCGAGAAGGACGCGGTGTCGCAGCTGATCTTTCTGGCCGGGCGCGATTTAAACCGGCTGCTGGGCGAGGTTCAGAAGCTGGCGAATTACGTCGGCGACGCCGAGGTGGTGACGGCCGGCGACGTGCGCGCCATCGTCACGCCCTCTACCGAGGCGGGCGTGTTCCTGATGATCGACGCGATGATGGAGGGACGGGCGCGCGAGGCATACAACGTGCTGGGCGCGATGACGGATGCGGGGGAGAACCGCGTGCAGATTCTGGCGACGCTCATCTGGCAGATGCGGCTGATTGCGCACGTGGCGATTCAGCGCGACAAGCGCATGACGCTTCCGCAGATTCAGGCGACGATTCGCGAGCGGCCGTTCGCCGTGCGGAACGCGTTCAACCGCTGCGGCCGGATTCCCTCGGCGCGCTGTGTGGCGCTGTACGAGAAATGCGTTTCCCTCGATTATGCCGTGAAAAGCGGCCGGATGCGCGACGAGGAAGCGCTGGACGCGGCGATGCAGGCGATTCTGGAAGAAAAACAGAAAACTTAACAGAAGAAAATGAAACCAAAACGGGGGACGCTCCGTCAAAGCTTTACATAAGAGAGTAATCAGAGGTGATGCGCAGTGAGGATGAACGGGACGCGGCGGCTTATGGCGGCCATCGTGGGCGTATGCCTGATGCTGGCGCTGATGGTGCCGGCAATGGCGGAACCGTCGGAGGATGCGTATCGGCAGGCCAAGGAGGCCGTAAGCCTGATTTCCTACGGAGAATATGAAATGGCGCTGAAGCGGCTGGGCATGGAGGATCAGATGCAGGCCGCCACGCTGAAGCGGTACATCGACCGGAATTGCAGCGAAATTCATCGCGGCAGCGTGCAGATGGACGTGTCCGTCGCGTGGTTCGACGGCAGCACGTGGCAGATTGCGGTACCCTTCGAGGCGCCGGAGGACGAAGCGGTGGGCGCGCTGGTGTTCACGCTGTCCGGAACGGCCTTCAGCGGCATTGACTTCATGCGCTGGGGCGACGTGGAAGCCAGCTATGACGTGGCCGACGAGGTGTATTGGAACCTTCCCTATACGCCCAGCTTCACGGTGTACGGAGACTGGTAATCACAGAATTGAAAAAGACGGTTTGAGTTGAAAGACCCGAGCCGTCTTTTTTTTGCGAAAAACGGTTGCCGGGCGGGGCGGTTTTCGGTATAATGAGGGCAGATTACGGTGAGGAGGAAGCGTATGCAGAGGTTTTCGGAGATTCAGTATGTGCGTCCCGATCTGGCGGCGTACCGGGAAGAGCTTTTGGCTCATGTGGAAAAGGTGAAAAACACGAAGAGCTGGGAAGAGCTGAAGGCGGAATGGCTGGCGCATTCGGTGAAGAGCATGGAAATCATGACGATGCGCAGCGTCGCCAGCATTCGCAATACCGTGGACACGACCGACGCGTTTTACGACGGCGAGATGCGCTACTTCCATGCCGAGCTGCCGTCCTTGATGCTGATTGAGCGGCAGGCGGACGCGGCGCTGCTGGCGTCGCCGTTTGTGAAAGACTTCGAGCGCGAGTTCGGTTCGATTCTGATTCAGAACATGAAGAACAGTCAGCGCTTTGCCGACGAGCGGCTGGTGCCGATGCAGGTGAAGGAGGCCGACCTCACGCGGCGCTATTCGCGCTGCTCCGCCACGGCGGTTACGGAATTCCGCGGCGAAAAGGTGAATTTCTACGGTCTTCTGAAGGCGATGCAGTCGCCCGACCGCGAGACGCGCCGGGAAGCGTTTGCGGCATGGAGCGGCCTGTACGCCCGCATTTCGCCGGAGCTGGACGGAATTTACGATGAAATGGTGCAGCTGCGCACCGAAATGGCGCGCACGCTGGGCTTTGAAAGCTATACGCAGATGGCGTATCTGCAGCGCCGCCGGTTCGACTACACCGCCGCGGACGTGAAGGTGTTCCGCGAGCAGGTGAAAAAGGTGATCACGCCGCTGTGCGCCCGGGAGTTTGAGCGTCAGCGCCAGCGTCTGGGCGTGGACAAGCTGCACTGGTACGACGAGTCGCTGGTGTTCCCGCAGGGCAACGCCGACCCGGAGGGCACGAAGGACGAGCTGCTGAACAAGGCGCTTCAGATGTACCGGGAGCTTTCTCCGGAGACGGGCGAGTTCTTTGCGTTCATGATGAAGTACGACCTGTTCGATCTCGAGACCAAGCCGGGCAAGCGCCCCGGCGGCTACTGCACGTCGCTGCCCAGCTTCAAGGCGCCGTTTATCTTCTCGAACTTCAACGGCACCGCGGCGGATATGGGCGTTCTGACGCACGAGGCCGGGCACGCGTTTGAGGGCTACACGGCCGGGCGGCTCATGCCGCTGCCGGAGCTGGCGCATTCCACCAGCGAGATCAACGAGATTCATTCCATGGCGATGGAGCACTTTACCTATCCGTGGATGCACCTGTTCTTCGGCGAAAAGACGGACATGTATTTCTACGATCACCTGTGGGGCGCGGTCAACGTGATTCCGTACATGTGCTGCGTGGACGAGCTTCAGCACCGGGTGTACGACAATCCGTCGATGACGGCCATGGAGCGCCGCGCGGTGTGGCGCGAGCTGGAAAGGGAATACATGCCGTGGCGCGACTACGACGGCAACGAATTCCTTGAAGGCGGCGGTTTCTGGATGCAGAAGCAGCATATCTTCCTGTATCCGTTCTATTATATTGAGTATGCGCTGGCGCAGATCTGCGCGTTCCAGTTCTATCTGCGCATGCTGGACGACCAGCCCGCCGCGTGGGCCGATTATCTGCGCCTGTGCCGCGCCGGCGGAAGCCGCGGGTACTTTGAGCTTCTGAAGATCGGCAATCTGGAAAATCCCTTTGCCGAGGGAACGGTGGAAAAGGCGGTTTCCGCGGTCGCGCGCGAGCTCGACCGGCTGGACGCGAAGCTGAACGGCTGACGGCAAAAACGTTGCGCATGCAACGGAATAAACATGAGGTACGGATGTATAATGCCGGGAGAGGAGGGAATACTATGGAAAATTACATGATTTGCAACTGTAAGCAGGTTTCGTATTTTGACGTGGAGGACGCGCTGCACAAAGCGGAGCCGACGGAAAATCTGGAGGAGCTGTTCCGCGAGGTGCAGGAGATTACGAGCTGCACGACGGGCTGCGGCGGCTGCCACGATCAGATTCTGAACGCCATTTCCGAGATTATTCACAGATAACGCGCCGAACTGCTTGAATTTGCCCGCCCTTTGAAGTCCTGCGGCTTCGAAGAGCGGGCTTGCTGCCTTTACGTTGCCGTGGTATAATTCCGGCATGCCGGAGGAAAACCGGCGGCGGGAGGACGAACGATGGTTTCATTTGAAAGCGATTATATCGCGGGGGCGCATCCGAAGGTGCTCGAAAGGCTCGCGGAGACGAATCTTGAATGTCTGCCGGGGTACGGCGCGGATCGATATTGCGAAAGCGCGAAGGAAAAGATTCGGGCGGCCATCGGCATGCCGGACGCGGACGTTGAATTTCTCACGGGCGGCACGCAGACGAACGCGGTGGTCATTTCCACCATGCTTGCGGACTATGAGGGCGTGGTCGCGGCGCACACCGGGCACGTGAGCACGCACGAGGCCGGGGCGATCGAGTATACCGGGCACGAGGTGCTGGAAATCGCGCAGAAGGACGGAAAGCTCGTGCCGGACGCGCTGGAACGGTATCTGTCGGATTTTTACGCCGACGGAAATCATGAGCACATGACCTTCCCGGGCATGGTGTACATCACACATCCGACGGAGTACGGCACGCTGTATTCCAAGGGCGAGCTGGAAACGATTTCGGAGATCTGCCGCCGCTGGGGGCTGCCGCTGTATCTGGACGGCGCGCGGCTGGGCTACGGCGTGATGAGCCGGGGAACGGACGTGACGATGGCGGATATTGCGCGGCTGTGCGACGTGTTCTACATCGGCGGTACGAAGGTCGGCGCGCTGTGCGGCGAAGCCGTTGTGTTCACGCGGGGGAACAAGCCGAAGAGCTTCCTGACCTCCGTCAAGCGCCGCGGCGCGCTGCTCGCCAAGGGGCGGCTGCTGGGCGTTCAGTTCGACGCGCTGTTTACGGACGGCCTGTATTTTGAAATCAGCCGGCACGCAATCGAGATGGCCGAGCGGATGAAGCAAGTTTTCATCGCCCACGGGTTTAAATTCGAGACCGAATCGCCGACGAATCAGCAGTTTGTGGCGCTTGAAAACGGGCGTATGGAAAGGCTGCGCGAGAAGGTCGCGTTCAGCTTCTGGGAGAAGAAGGACGACGCGCATACCGTTGTGCGCTTCGCCACGAGCTGGTCGACGACGGAGGAGGATTTGCGCGCGCTCGACGAAGCGCTGAACGACTGATCGAAGGGAACGGGAAATATGACGCTCAGATACATACTGGTTCAGCTGATCGGGCTCTGCGGAACGTTGCTGTTCTTTTTCTCCTATCAGTGCAAAAGCAACCGCAGGCTGTTTCAGGTGCAGTTCGCATCCTATGTGTTCTACACGGCGCACCTGCTTCTGCTGGGCGCGGTGACGGGCGGAATCAGCTATGTCATCAACATCTTCCGCTCATTCTGTCTGGGCGCGAAATGGAAATTCGGAAAAAGCCGCGCCATGTGCGCACTTATCTGTCTGGCGCAGCTGCTGGCGCTGGCGCTCACGTGGGGCGGCTGGATCTCCATCCTGCCCGTCGCGGCCAATATCGCCACGACCATTGCGGGCTATACCCATAACCCGCGCAAGCTTCGCGTCGCGGGCATGTTTATCAATTCCCCGTTGTGGATCGTCTACGACGTGGCGACCGGCTCGCTGGCGGGCGTCATGGACGAGCTGGTCACGGAGATTTCCATGATCGTCTCCATCCTCCGCTTCGGCTGGAAGGCGCTGGACAGGGTGGAGGAATGAAGCGCGGATAAAAAATGAGAAAGCGGAGGGCAGAGTTCCCTTCGCTTTTTCTGTGGCCGCGAAGTGGGACGTGTTGAGAAAAATCCATTGCCTTGATCAGATTGGCTGAATCTGCTGTGGATTTTCGGCCTGAATGACAAGTTTTCTCCACAAATGACAAAAAGCACTGATTGTGTGGGCTGGGGAAGGTTTCTATAATGAGGTGCAGGGCGGGACGTTCCGGGCCGCCGATACGCGCCGGGAACCGACTGCGAAAAAGGATTGGGGAGGGTATTCCATGAAGAAATCGCTGCTTACGCTGACTCTGGCCTGCATTCTGATGCTGGTCTGCATCGTGCCCGCGCTGGCCGACGTGAATCTGGAGGGCTATCCGATCACGGACGAGACGATTTCCCTGAAGCTCGTCATCGCCGAAGCCAACACGGCCAACACGCACACCGACATGTGGGCGCTGGTGCGCCTGCAGAAGGAAACCGGCGTTCGCCTTGAGGTTGAGCGCGTGGACAATTCCGTCTGGAACGAGCGCAAGTCTCTGATGTTCGCGTCCAACGAGCTGCCGGATCTGATCATTGGCAGCTTTACCACCGACGAGCGGTCGCTGTATTTCACCTCCGGTCAGCTGACCAGCATGAATGACATGCTGCCGCTGATGCCCAACTACAGCGAATTCCTCAAGCGCTTCCAGCCGATTGAGCGCGCGAAGCTGTACGACGCACAGGGCAACATGATCGGCTTCATCGGACAGGCGTCCGAGGGCAAGAAGGCGCTGCCCGGCGCGCGCGTGGTCATCAACCAGAAGTGGCTGGACGCGGTGGAAATGAAGATGCCCACGAATTGGGACGAGCTGGTCGCCGTACTCACCGCGTTCCGCGACAAGGACCCCAACGGCAACGGCGAGAACGACGAAATTCCGCTGTCCGGCGCGATTTCCACGGCTGCGCAGGTATTCGTGACGGAAACGCTGGGCATCTCCAATAACAGCGCCGGCACGCGCTCCGACTGGTACGAGGGCGAGGACGGCAGCATGGAATACCTGATGACCAGCGACCTGTACAAGACCTATCTCGAGCGCATGCACTATCTGTACGCGGAGAAGCTGCTGGACAACGAAATCTACACGCAGTCCTCCACGCAGTTCCTCGCCAAGGGCGCGAACATGCAGATCGGCGCCTGCCGCACCGACGCGCCGTTCGTACTGGCCGGAACCGATCCGGAGAAGTATGAGCAGTACGTTGCCTTCGGCCCCATCGCGCCGGAGGGCGGAGAGCCCAGGCAGTACTTCAACGAGATGTACGGTGCGAACCTCTATGTTACCAAGGCGAACCAGTACCGCGAGGTGACTGCCCGCCTGCTGGACTACCTGTACACCGAGGAGTGGGCGCAGATCATCCGCGGCCCGCAGCTCGGCAGCGAAGCCAAGGGCGACTGGGACGGCAAGGGCGGCTGGTACTACATTGACGACACCCAGACGAAGTACGCCTTCGAGGTGCCTGAGGAGTATTCCGGCGTGTACTACTGGCGCATCGGTGCGGTGGCTCCGATGGCGCTGCGCGGTGGACTGGGCTATTCGGAAACATGGATGAACGAAGTGATGAGCGACACCGACACGCACCTGCGCGCGATTTACGCCGACACATGGCAGTACACCGTGCCGTGCTTCCCGCAGGAATATTCGCTGACGCAGGAAGAAGCGGACGAGCTGGCGCTGATCAGCACCGAGCTGAAGACGTATGTCGACCAGATGGAGGTCAAGTTCGTCGTGGGCGAGGTGGACATTGACGAGGGCTGGGACGAATTCCAGGCACATCTCAAGTCCATCGGCGTGGAGGATTACATCCGAATCAACCAGGGCGCGTACGAGCGCTATCTGGAAATCGCCAACAATCTGGAATAAATGCCATTTTCAGGCGTCCCGCCGCGGGGCGGGGCGCCTGTTCCCGGTCGGCGGCAGAGCCCACAGGAGGAAGACATGAGATTACAAACCGCGAAGCGCGAAGGCAGGCTGGCGCTCATGTGCCGGCATTATCAGATTTATCTGCTTCTTCTGCCGACGCTGACCTATTTTCTGCTTTTCAAGTATGCGCCCATGTATGGCCTGCAGATGGCCTTTCGAAATTACAACACCGGTCTGGGCATATGGAACAGCGCGTGGGTGGGACTGAAGTATTTCGAGCGCGTTCTGGCCCGGCCGTACTTTTATCAGGTGCTTTCCAACACGCTGACCATTTCGCTGACGTCGCTGATCGTCGGCTTTCCGCTGCCGGTGCTGTTCGCGCTGATGCTGAACGAGATGCGCGGCGGCTTCTGGAAGAAGACTGTGCAGACGGTCACCTATGCGCCGCACTTCATCTCCACCGTGGTGGTCGCCGCCATGGTGACGATTTTCACCTCGCCGACCTACGGCATCATCAATAAGTTCATCGAGCTTTTCGGAGGCACGGCCGTCAACTTCATGATGCGGCCAAGCTGCTTCGTTCCGATTTACGTCATTTCCGGCGTCTGGCAGAACATGGGCTGGAACGCCATCATCTATGTGGCGGCGCTGACCGCCGTAGACCCCGCGCTGCACGAATCCGCCATGATCGACGGCGCTTCGCGGCTTCAGCGGGTGATCAACATCAACATTCCCTGCATCCTGCCCACGATTATCGTGATGCTGATTCTGCAGACGGGCTCGCTCCTGAACGTCGGCTTTGAGAAGGTGTTCCTGCTCAGCAACGACGCCGTGCTCGAACGGTCGGAGGTTATTTCCACCTATACCTACCGCATCGGCATTACCGGCGCGCAGTTCAGCCAGTCTACCGCGATCGGACTGTTCAATTCCGTGGTGCAGTTCATCATGCTCGTCCTTGTCAACACGCTGTCCCGCCGGCTGAGCGAAACCAGCCTGTGGTAGGGAGGGGGAAGGAATATGATTCGGGATACAAAGGGCGACCGCGTTTTTTCGATCGTCAACGGCGCGCTCCTTACGCTGCTTACGCTGCTGATCGCCTATCCGCTGTATTTTGTGGTGATTGCCAGCGTCTCCAATTACATCGAAATCAATTCCGGCAACGTGATTCTGCTTCCGGCGGGGCTGACGTTTGACAGCTACAGGTACGTGCTGGAATATAAGGACATCTGGAACGGCTACAAAAACACCATCATCATTACGCTGCTGGGCACGTCGATCAACCTGCTGTTCACGTTCACGGGCGCGTATGCGCTTTCGAAAAGCCGCCTGCCGGGCATGCGCGCGTGCATGCTGCTGATCACGTTTACGATGTTCTTTGGCGGCGGCCTGATTCCGACGTATATGCTGGTGAGCGATCTCGGCATGCGCAATACGTTCTGGGCAATGATTCTTCCCGGCGCGGTTTCGGCCTACAATCTGGTGCTCGTGCGCAATTACTACCAGAAGAACATTCCGGAGGAGCTTCTGCAGGCCGCCATGATCGACGGCTGCGACGACATGCGCGTGTTTCGCTCGATCGTTCTGCCGCTTTCGGTGCCGATGCTGGCGACGATGGCGCTGTTCTACGGCGTGGGTCACTGGAACCAGTTCTTTGACGCGCTGATTTACCTGTCCGACCGCAGCATGTATCCCCTGCAGCAGGTGCTGCGCGAGATTCTGCTGATCAACACCGAGGGTACGCTGAACATGGCGGGCAACGCGTCCGAAGCAATGGCGGAGGGCTCGGCGGCGCTTTCGGAGATGATCAACCGCGCGGAGACGATGAAATACGCGGTGATCATCGTGGCGTCGGTGCCGGTTCTGATCATTTATCCGTTCCTGCAGCGCTATTTTATGAAGGGAATGCTGGTTGGCTCGTTGAAAGGATAAAGGGAAGAAAACGCCGGAGGGAATGTATGAAGCGCCTGAAGCGATATATGAGCGGAATCACACTGAAGAAGCAGTATATATTCAAGTTCATACTCGTTATGCTGCTGCCGCTGGTCACGGCGGAGGCGGTCTTCTATACCCTCCATGTGCGCTCTGTGGAGAAGGACGCGGTGAAGCTGATCGAGTACCGGCTGGCGCAGTCGCAGCAGCTGGTGGACGCGCGCGTGAAGGAGCTGATGGAAATCGCCGTGCGCGTGCGCGCGGACAGCCGCCTTCGCATTGATTCGCTGGAAAACGATATTCATCTGCGCATTCAGGCGACCACGCTTCTCAGTGCGCACAACGCCACGAACAAGCTTTGCCAGAATATTCAGATTTACTATCAGCCGATGGACGGTGTGTATTCGCACGAGGGCTTCACGGGCACGGAAGCCTTTTTGAAGCGGCGTTGCCGCCTTTCCGATGAAGACGCGGCCAGTCTGCTTGACGTGCTGCGCCATTGCGTCTATAATCGGGTGGAACGCGTTTCGATCGAAGGAACGGATTGCCTTGTGTTCCTCTTTCCGATTCAAAAAAGCAGCCTGCAATCGTTCAGCACGCTCTTCTTCTACGTGCCGTGCGACGACCTGCAAGCGCAGCTCGGCGAGCTGATGCACATGGACGGCGGCAGCCGCGTAGCGCTGCTGGACGAGAAGGGGCGCGCGATCTTCTCGGAGATCCGCGGAGAAGGCGCGTTTGCGCGCGACGGGTATCCGCTTGAGCAGGGAAATGAGCGATGCAAGCTGGACAGCGCGGACGAGCTTGTGTTTTACAGGGATTCGTCCGTGAACGGCTGGCGCTATCTGTGCGCCGTGCCGACGGAGATGCTGACCAGCGGCGATCAGCAACAGCAGCTGCTGCTTTTACAGATTGGTCTTATGCTGGTTGTGCTGGGGCTGGGAATCGCGCTGATGAGCGCGTGGAGCAGCTACCGTCCCATCGGCAGGCTGTCTGACTCGATGGGTGTCGAGCCGGGGCAGAACGAGCTGGACGGCATACTTACGTCCGTAATCGCGACGCGCGAAAACTACCGCCAGCTTCAGCAGCTGATGGATCAGAACACGCCGATGATGGCGGATTCGGCGATGGAGCAGTTTTTGAGCCGCCATATCGATGGGGAGACTTGTAGCCGGAAGCTGCGCGAAATCGGAATCGACCTGTCGCTGCCGGGCTTTGCGGTCGTATCCGTCGGCATGCTCGCGGGCGAGGAAAGCGCGTCAACTTCCACCGCGCACCAGAGCATCCTGCAAATCGCGCAGGAGATGTGCGTGGAAAGCGAGGGCGAGCTGAACGTGCTTCCGCTGGAGCGCGGATATGAAAACGTGATTTTGCTCGTGTTCAATCTGGCGGCCGAGGCGGACGCGGGCGAGCAGGTGGGCATTCTGGCGCAGAAGCTGGCGGCTGCGGGGCTTTCGGAGCTGACGGCCGTGGGCGTGGGGCGCGAGTACGATGATTTCGGCGGCATCGCGGCTTCGTATACCGAGGCGATGATCGCCATGGAGTCGCTCCGCTTCCGCAAGCGCGGCGGCGTGCGCAGCTATGACGATACGCTGGGCGAGGATACCTCCGGCGTAGCCGACGACATGAAGGAAAAGCGCCTGCGGCTTCTGCAATACATTCGGCAGGGGAACGAAGCGCTGGCGATGGAAACGCTCGAGGAGATTCACGCGGGGCTGTCCGCGGAGGGACGGTCGTATCTGTTCACGCGCTACGAGCTGATGAACATCGCCATTGCCATCGTGCAGGAGGCGCGCGAGCTTTCCGGAAAGACGTTTGAGAAGGAAATCGAGAGCGTGCTGCACATGCGCGACATTCGGCAGTCGCTGCAGGATCTGGCGCGGCTTACGGCGCTTCTGTGCCGGCACGTCAACCATATGCGCAGTGAAAGCGACAAGCGGCTGGGGGCGGACATGATCGCCTACGCGAACGCGAACTTTGCTCGGCCCGACATCAGTCTTGAGACGATGGCGCAGCATTTCAGCTTGTCGAGCTATTACGTCAGCCGCTATTTCGGCCGCTGCGCGGGCGTGCCATTTCGGGAATACATCACGCGGCTGCGCATCGACTACGCGAAAAAGCTGCTGCTGGATACGGATGAACCGGTGCGGGAGATCGTCGAGCGGGTCGGCTATCTGGACGCTTCGACCTTTGGCAAGCGCTTCAAGCAGGTGGAGGGCGTTACGCCGACGGAGTTCCGCGCGCGGAAAACACAGGGGAAGGAAGGGTAGACCATGCGGGCATATCGGAGAGAGAATGTTGTTCAGCCGCCGGAGCCGGCGGACACGCACATCGGGGGCTATGCCGGAGAGCTGGCCGAGCGGTTTTTTGAGGAGCGCATGCTGTCTGACGCGGCCGTGCGGGAGGTGCTGGCCGAGGCGGAGAGCGCGTTTTTCCAGCCGGTGGACGACGCGACGAGCGTCGGCTACTGGCGCGGCGAGTTCTGGGGCAAGCTGGCGATCAGCGCGGCGCGCGTGTGCCGGTACAACGGGAACGCGCAGCTGAAGCAGACGCTTCGGGAGAGCGCGTATCGCGTGCTGTCCTGTCAGCGGGCGGACGGGTATATCGGTTCGTACCAGAATGAGGACTTCGTGCGTCCCAATGATCCCGAGGTGACGAAGCGGGAGGTCGGCTGGGCGTGCGACTGGTGCTGGAACATCTGGTGCCGCAAGTACACGCTGTGGGGTCTGCTGGAATGCTGCGAGCTGCTGGAAGATGAGAAAATTCTGACCGGCTGCCGAAGGCTTGCGGATCATCTGCTCGCGCAGCTTGACAGACTGCATCTGACGCTGGGCGAAACCGGCACGTTCCATGGTCTGCCTAGCGGGTCGATCATCAAGCCGATGCTCGTGCTGTATCGCTTCACGGGAGACGAACGCTATCTGAAGCTCTGCGTGGAGACGGCGGAAAACTGGGATCGCGACGACGGCCGCGCGCCCAATCTCATTCGCAACGCGCTATCCGGAAAGCCGGTGGGCGACTGGTATCCGGGCGAGCCGTGGGGCGCGAAGGTCTATGAGATGCTGTCCTGTCTGGACGGGCTTCTGGAGCTTTATCGCGTGACGGGCACGGAGAAATATCTGGAAGCGTGCAGGGCGATGTACGCGCTGCTGGAAAAATATGAGCTGAACGTGCTGTTCAGCGTCGGCTATAACGATCAGTTCATTAACGCGGCGGGGCACATGAACGCGATTACCGAGCCCTGCGACGTGGTGCACTGGATGCGGCTGTGCTATGAGCTGTTCACGCTCACAGGTGAAAGCCGGTATATGGATTCGTTCGAGCTGGCGTATCTGAATCCGTTCCTCGCTTCGGTTTTCGACGACGGAAAGTGGGGCGCGCGCGGCGTGCGCAGTCACGGCCGGCATCTGATCGCGCATCAGTGCGGGTTTGAGCACAACCACTGCTGCGTGAACAACCTGCCCCGCGGCTTCATGAACGCGGCGCAGGCGGCCGTGATGCGCGGCGAAGCGGGGCTGTATATCAATCTTTTCAGCGATTTTGACGCGAAACTGCGATACGAAGACGGGCAGGATGCGGTTTCCATCCGCGGAAGCTACGCGCGCGACTGCCGCGCAACTGTGCGAATTGATCACCAGTGCAGGCGGGCGGAAAAGGCGCACATCCGCGTGCCCGCGTGGAGCCATAAAAGCGAGGTTCGCGTGAACGGAACGGCATACGCGCCGCGGGAGGGTGAGTATTTCGAGGTAGAGCTTCTGCCGAACAGCGTGGCGACGGTGGAAATCGCGTATGATCGCACGCCGGTTCTGACGGAATGGAAGCCGGCCTGCGTGCAGTCCGAAACGGCCTACAAGCCGCGCCGCTGGTGCAACCTCACGGAGGATTCCTTCGGCGCGCTGGGCGAAATGCATTATGACCAGATGATCTGGGACGCGCGCTGTACGCTGCGCGTGGGGCCGATTCTGCTGGCGAGAAGCAAAAAGAACGGCAACACCGAAGCGGAAATGTTCGAAACGCCGTCCGTCGCGGGAAAGCCCTGCGCCTGCACCCTGCGTCCAGTGGAGGATGAAGGCTGCCAGTGTCGCTTTGACGCAACTCTCTCCACGCCGGACGGCGAGCGAACGACGCGCATGTGCGACTATGCGTCCGCCGCGAACCGAATCGTGGACGACGAGCGGTATTTCAGCATCTGGCTGTAAAGGCGCCGCCTCCCTTATTTGTGCGGCGCTGCCTGAAACAAAAAGAGAAGTCGTTTGCCGCGGCTTCTCTTTTCCATTCCTCTTCAGCGGTTTCTGCGCCAGCAGTCCAGCACGATGGCGTTCATGGCGTTCATTTTGCGCTGCATGTCCTTGGCCAGCGCGATCTGGCAGCGCGTGCGCACGAGGTTGTGCGTCGGGTACTTGATTTTGAAATACCGGTCGCCCAGGATGTAATCGTCCAGAAAGCGCGTCGCCAGCTCGCAGGCCAGCGCGAAGCAGCTGGTGCCGAGCGTCTCAACCTCGGCTTCGGTGAGCGTGCTCGCGGTGTACTTCAGGAAGCCCTCGGCGAACGCCCAGTAGATGTTCAGGTTTACGCCGGCCTTGCCCGCGTCCGGACAGTCTTCCTCCACGAAGTTCGCCGCGAAGCGGATGGCGTCGCCGAAGTCGTGGCCGATCAGGCCGGGCATGACGGTGTCCAGATCGATGACCACCAGCGGCTTGTGGGTCTGCGTGTCAAACAGCACATTGTTGATCTTCGTGTCGTTGTGCGTCACGCGCAGCGGCAGATCTCCGGCGCGAAAGCGGTCGGTCAGCGCGCAGGCTTCGTCCTCGACGCGCAGCAGCCAGTCCAGCTCCGCGCGCACCTCGGCCACGCGCCCGCACGGGTCGGCCGCCGCGTCCGCCTTCAGCTTTTCGTAGCGCTTGCGGGTGTCGTGGAAGTCCGGAATCGTGTAGAAGAGCTGGCTGGGGTCGAAATCCGAAAGAATGGTCTGGAAATCGCCGAAGGCTTCGCCCGCGCTGCGCACGACGTCCAGGTCGTCGCAGGTGTCGAACGTGATGGACGGTACGTAGTTGCTCAAGCGCCAGAAGCCGTCCTCGTCCATCAGGTAGTTCGCGCCGCTCTCCGTGTGGTGGAAATGCAGGCACAGGGAGTCCGGGTGCTTCTCGCGAATGTATTCGGTCACGCGGTCGATGTTCTGCATCAGCTCGACCGGGTGCTGGAACGCGTAGGTGTTCACGCGCTGCACCAGATAGGACTTGATCTTCGCCATGCCGGTGCCGTCGTCTCGTATATAATTCACCTTGTAGGTGTGATTTACGTTGCCCACCTTGATTTCCTCATAGGAAAAGAACGGGCCGGGAATTCGGAAGGCTTCGCCCACCTGCAGGAGCTTGCGGGCGATATCGGGGTTCATGGAAAGCTGTGACAGCATGAATCTCCATCCTCTCAGGGAACGATCTGCTGCGGCTCGTTCGGCGCGCAACATGCTTATTATACCATGGAAGCTTCATCCAGTCAACGTTTGCGCAAAACGGAGACTTTTCCACGCGCAAAACGGAGACTTTTCCATCTTCGGCGTGGAAATGAACCAATTCCAAGAAAACCGGCTATAGGGCACCGCCGCACAATTCGGCGGCGCGTCGGGCGATGTCTTTTCCGCCATCTGCGGCATGCAAATTCCTCGATTTACCTCTAGTAAACCTTCGAAATTTGCATTTGCATCGGACGAAAAATTCATTCGCCGGCCGACCACCTCATTTGTGCGGCGTTGCCATAGCGTTCCGATTTAAGGTTGGAACGCCGGTTTTTTGCGCATTTTACAGAAAAACCTGCCGCGCAGGCATAGACACGGCGGGCGGCATCGAATATAATATAGTTGGTTAAAGAAAACTAACAACAGGAGGATTGGCGGTCGGACTATGGAAGCGTTTTATGGGATTCTGATTCCGTTTCTGGGAACGTCGCTGGGCGCGGCGTGCGTGTTCTTTATGAAGAAGACGCTGAGCGACCGGGTTCAGCGTTCGCTTACCGGCTTTGCGGCCGGGGTAATGGTAGCGGCCAGCATTTGGAGCCTGCTGATTCCTGCCATTGAGCAATCGTCCGGCATGGGCGCGTGGGCGTTTGTTCCGGCGGCTGTGGGGTTCTGGATCGGCGTATTGTTCCTGCTGGCGCTCGATCACCTGATTCCGCATCTGCACGCGAACAGCGACCATGCCGAGGGCCCCAGCAGCCGCCTTCAGCGCACGACGATGATGGTGCTGGCCGTGACGCTGCACAACATTCCTGAGGGAATGGCGGTGGGCGTGGTGTACGCGGGCTTCCTTGCCGGCGGCGCGCAGATCACCGCGGCGGGTGCGCTGGCGCTGTCGCTCGGCATTGCCATTCAGAATTTTCCGGAGGGCGCGATTATCTCCCTGCCGCTGCGGGCAGAGGGCAAGGGAAAGGGCAGGGCGTTTCTGGGCGGCGTGCTGTCCGGCGTAGTGGAGCCCATCGGCGCGGTGCTGACCATATTGGCGGCGCAGCTGATCGTTCCGGCGCTGCCGCATCTTCTGAGCTTCGCGGCGGGCGCGATGCTCTATGTCGTCGTGGAGGAGCTGATTCCGGAAATGTCGCAGGGAACGCATTCCAACATCGGCACGGTGTTCTTCGCCCTCGGCTTCACCGTCATGATGATTCTGGACGTGGCGCTGGGATAGAAAAAAGGCATTCCATTCGGACGTTGCTTCCCGAACGGAATGCCCTTTGCTATACGGTTTCGGAGATGCGCCGGACGCTCTCGCGGTAGACGGGCTCGCCGTAGACGACCACCTTGCGGGGCTTGCGCTCGGGCTTCAGCAGAAGGTCGAGCGCCGTTTCGACGACCTCGGCGTGGTCGGCGCGGAAGGTCGTCAGCGGGAACGGGCGGTCGGAATCCGAATATACGTCGTCAAAGCCCACGAGCGAAATGTCGTCGGGCACGCGCAGGCCGCGTTCCCTGTAGTATTCCCGGACGCGCGCCGCCGTGAAATCCTCGCCGCACACGATGGCGGTGGGCGGGTGCTCCAGCACGGACAGCGTCTGATCGAGCAGGCGGCGCTCGCTTTCCTCATTCTGCACGTGCACGCGCGCCTCCGAATACGCGTTGGTGCGCGCGGGCAGGCCGTACTCGCACATCGCGCGGCAATAGCCGAACCAGCGATCCATGTACTTGGACATGTAGTATTTTTCGCCCATGAACAGGACGTCCCGGTGCCCCATCTGAAGCAGATGCTTCGTCATCACGTAGCCCGCGCAGGTGTCGTCCGCCGTCACGCTGTCCGCGTTCAGGCCGTCGATGTGGCTGTGAAGCGTGATTACATGGCAGCCGGTTTCCACCAGACGGTGCATATACGCTTCGTCGATGCAGCCCAGCGTCATGATGCCGACCGGCTGCATCAGCGACAGCGCGCCCGGCATGACGAGCCCTTCTTCGTCTTCCCGACTAACGATGTTGAACGCTGTGACGCAGCTTCGCGCCTGCGCGCTCTTCTGAAGCTGCAAATACAGCCGCGGGATCAGTCCCGCCGCCGCATGTGCGCTGGCTACGGGCGCGCCCACCGACTGCGCCACCAGCACTAAAATGTATCTGACCCGCGCACCCTGCGCGTCCGCCGGGCGCTTTTCGTAATTCAGGCTCTCGGCCAGCCGCAGCACCCGCGCGCGCACCGCGTCGCTCACGCCCGGCCGGCCGCGCAGCACCACGCTTACCGTGTTGCGGGAGACCCCGGCCGCCTTCGCAATGTCTTCCAGAGTGATTTTCCTGTCCACGCTGAAACCTCTTTCTGTGCTTCGCTGTTTTCCAAGTATAGCATGAAAACGTTATAACAGTATGAATCAAAAGGCGTTTTCGCGGAGTTCAAAGAAAATAACGTGATGTAACGTTATATGTACTGCTTGAATGAGGGCAATTGTCCGCATGTTTTGCGCTGGATTTCGGTATAACAGCCGTTTTTTGGGGGAGCTGCCTATACGAATTGACATTCGTAATGGAAAATGCTATTATATCTGTAATGTGATTTTTCATGTAATACACGAAAAATGGAGGTTCGTATCATGTACATCATTGCCCCCGAGAACCGCGAAGCGCTGATGAAGACGCTCGCCGACATGAACGCGCGCTACAGCGAGGAATGGAAGTGCCCGACCAGCTATCTGTCCAAGGCCAATTACCACACACGACTGGCGCGCAGCGAGGTGCACTCCACGACGGAGGCGTTCCGCTACGCCGCAGCGCTGCTGCTGACCGGCGAAGAGAGCGACCGCAGGCGCGCCGAAGAGGTGCTGTGGCACGTCGCGTCGCTTCAGGACACCGACCCCACCAACGCCACTTACGGCATCTGGTCGTGGTATATGGAGGAGCCGCTTTCGCAGATGAGCCCGCCGGACTGGAACTGGGCCGACTTCTGCGGCAGGGAGATCCTCAAGGTGCTCGAGCATCACGGCGACCGCATTTCCCACAGCCTGTATGTCTTCCTCGAGGACGCGCTGCGCCACGCCTGCCTGTCCATTTACCGGCGCAACGTGAGATTCAGCTACACCAACATTTCCATCATGGGCGCGTATGTGACGCTGCACGCCGGGCAGCTGCTTTCGTGGCCGTGGCTGTTTGGCTATGGCGCGCAGCGACTGAAGAAGCAGTGGGAATTCGCGATGAAGACCGGCAGCTTCTCCGAGTACAACAGCGCCACCTACACCCGCGTCGCCATCGAATGCCTGACGTGCATTCACGATGTGATTCGAGATCCCGACGTGCTGCGCATGGCGGACGATCTGCTCGACCTCGCGTGGCGCACGGTCGCCGCGCACTTCCACGCGCCTACGAAGCAGTGGTGCGGCCCGAACGCGCGCAGCTATATGTGGCTGACCGACGCTGAAACGCTGTCTTTTTTAGAGGAGGGTCTGGAACGCACGGTTCCGCTCGCCGGGGATGCGTACACCTTTACGCCCGACTGGGCGTATATGCGCCTGCGCTGTCCCGAAAAGTACCGCGGCGCGTTCACTGCGTGCACGCCGCACGACGAAGCGCTTTCCTTCCGCGTGATGGGCGCGTTTGTGGAAGCGCTGGAGGACGCGTATGCGCTCTGTCATATGGAGGAGGACTACGCGCTCGCTTCGTGGGGCGTTTCGACCACGTGGAACCAGCGCCGCAACCTGCTCGGCTACTGGGGCGGGCGGGAAACGCGCTTCATAAACGCAAGCATTCTGCACAACCGCTACGATTTTTCCAGCGGTCTTCTGACCACCGCACAGAAGGACGGCCACGCGCTGGTGATTGCCGACATGGTTTCCGACGGCGGCGATACCCATTGCAATCTGGACATGATCAAAAACGAGACCATCCGCGCCTACGATCTGCGCGTGCGTATCGAAATCGGCGGATGCTATGACGGCCGCTGGGAGGTCGACGGGGATACCGCCGTGTTCACCGACAGCGTGCGGCGCATCGTCGTCCGCCTGAAGGACGCTTCCTTCGACGGGCACAGGCCGCGCTTCGCCGTGACGGATTCGGAGGAGGAAAACGCGCTTCTCGAAACGCATGCCGATCTGCATCGTCGGTTCATTCCTGCGGATAGGGAAGCGCTGCGCCGTCAGGTAACGACGCAGAACAGCGCGTCCTTGCAGCAGGAGGTTTCGCGGAGCTATCTGGACGTCGTGTGGTATGAGGGCGAGGAAAAGGAAATCAACCTTTCGAAGCTCAAGGACGCGTTCGCGGTTCTGTATGTGTCCATGGACGGCGTTTTGCCCAGGGCGCTCGACGCGCGTGTGGAGAACGGCATGGTTTACGCTTCCGCGGAGCTGGAAGACCACACGCTGTCCGTCCGCGCGCCGGCGAAATGCGTGTCCCGCTTTGACTTCGCTGCCGCGCATCAGGTACAACAGGACAGGAGGAAGAGCTAAATGAGTACTTACCCGAAAACGCCCCTCGGCTACGCGCGCATGGCGTGCGATACGATGATCCGCCGCTACGACGTGAACCAGCTTCCGCCGCAGCAGGGCTATAACCGCGCTACGTTCAACTATCATCAGGGCGTGTTCCTTACCGGCATGAACCGGGTGTACGATCTGTGCCGCGACGAGCGGTATCTGGATTATATCCGCCGCTGGGTCGAGGCCGTGCAGGATGAAAACGGCCGAATCCGCGAATATTCCGGCTGGCTCACGCTGACCACGCTGGACTTCCGCCAGCCCGGCAACGTGCTGTGCGACCTGTATGAGAAAACGCACGACGCGCACCTGCTCGATTTGCTCAAATACCTGACCGAGAGCCTTGCCGACTACCCGAAGAACGAGTACGGCGGCTTCTGGCATTTCTACACCACGCCCGACCAGATGTGGCTGGACGGCCTGTATATGGCCGGGCCGCTGCTGGTGAAATACGCCAGCTATACCGGCAGGGAAGACCTTCGCGAGCTGGCCATCCGGCAGATTTTTCTGATGCATGAGCACATGCGCGACCCGAAATCCGGCCTTCTGCGCCACGGCTGGGATCCCGGCAAGCACGCCGCGTGGGCAGATCCCGAAACCGGCCTGTCGCCGGAGGTGTGGGGACGCGCGTGCGGCTGGTTCGTGCTGGCCATTGCTGACATGCTGGACTATATTCCGCAGGATCATCCGCGCAGGGGCGAAATTATCGCCATTCAGCAGGAACTGATCGCCGCGGTGTTGAACTATCAGTCCGACGAGGGCCGCTGGTATGAGGTTGTGGACAAGTGGAAGGAGCCCGGCAACTGGCCGGAAAACAGCTGCACCTGTCTGTTTGTCTACTCGATCGCCAAGGGCGTGCGGCAGGGCTATATCGCGCGCGACGCGTACGAGGCCGCCCGCCGCGCCTATGACCGCGTGATCGAAACGCTGCTGCCCGCGCCGGAAGGCGAATTCTCGATGGGCAATGTGTGCGTGGGCACCTGCATCGAGGAGGGCACTTACGACTATTACATCCATCGCGACACCGTTGAAAACGACCTGCACGGTATGGGCGCGTTCCTGCTGATGGCCTCCGAAATGGCAAAGCTGGAAGAAGCGGCAAACTGACCGCGCCCTGAAAACCGGCGGAAGAAAAGAGGGGGACGGCGTTGATTTCATGCGGAGGAACGGCTGTCTGTACGCGTCTGCTTCGCGCGGAGGAAGGATGCGTGTCCGGTTCGGATACAAAATAATCGCGGGCGGATAATTGAGTTTGCGGAGGAAGTCTGCTATAATATACGTAAAACCAAGGATAAAGGAGCGGACAGAAACATGGCAAACAAAGTGGTTCTGATTCTGGTTGACGGCATGCGTCCCGACGCCGTGCTGAACTGTGGAAACGAGAAAATGAAGGAGCGCATCAACGAATGCGCCTACACGCTGCATGCGCGCACGGTTATGCCGTCGGTTACGCTTCCGTGCCATATGTCGCTTTTCCATTCCGTTGATCCCGACCGTCACGGCATCCTGACCAACACCTACGTTCCGCAGGTGCGCCCCGTCGAGGGACTGTATGAGCGGCTCGATCTGGCGGGGAAGAAGAACGCGATGTTCTATACGTGGGAAGAGCTGAGAGATCTGGCTCGCATGGATCACATCCATCGTCTGGAAATGTACAACCAGCACAAGGAACTGGATACCGACCGCAAGATCACCACAGCGGCCATCAAGTATATTAATGAAGAAAACCCGGATTTCCTGTTCCTGTATCTGGGCGAGACCGACGAACGCGGCGGACACGACACCGGATGGATGAGCGAGACCTATATGAAGGTCGTCAGCAACGCGCTGGATCAGGTGGTTCGCGTGTATAACGAGATTCCCGCCGACTACGACGTGATTCTCACCGCCGATCACGGCGGACACGACCGCATCCACGGCACCGAGCTGCCCGAGGATATGACGATCCCGATCATCTGCCGCGGCCCGCACTTCAAGGCCGGACGCGACCTCGGCGAGCGCTCCATCAAGGACATCGCGCCCACGATCGTCGACCTGCTCGGCGCAACCCCCGCGCGCGAATGGGAAGGCCATTCGTTCCTCGAAAAGTAATTTCGGATAAGCAAAATTTGGACGGAAGAGAGCGCTTCTCTTCCGTCCGAATTTTTTTCGGCTATGCCATGGTTTTCAGCTGTTCCTTGGAAACCGCGTGGCGAAGGGGAAGGCCCGCGAGCCAGCGGTCGAGCTCGTCCAGAAGGAGGTCGTCGTAGGCCAGCACTTCCAGACGACCCACGCCCGCGATGTGCGGCGTAAGCGTCAGGTTTGGAAGTGCCCAGAATTCGTGCTCCGGCGCAATCGGCTCTTCGCGCGTAACGTCCAGAAGCGCCCAGCGCCCCGGCTCCTCGCGCAGCGCCCGCGCAAGGTCGGTCTCCACCACCTGCGCGCCGCGCCCGGTGTTGATAAAGGCCGCGTCCGGCTTCATGCGGGAGAACAGCGCGTAGTTCAGCATGTCCACGGTTTGCGGGTTGTTGGCAAGGTGGTTGGAAATTACGTCGCTCTCGGCAAACAGCGTTTCAAGGCTCACCTTTTTCGCCTTCAGCTCGGTGGCGCGCGCGTCGCTGACGAACGGATCGAACAGCAGAATTTCAAACGGATACGCGTTCAGCTGCCGGATCACGCGCGAGCCGATCGCGCCCGCGCCAATGATGCCGATTTTCGTTTCATAGTTGCCGGGGCAGTGGAATTGGCTGTAGGCCTTGCCCTCGTCGAAGCGGCCGCTTCGGTACAGCTCGGCGGAGCGATAAAAGCCCTTGTTCAGGTGGTAGATGGCGGCGACGGTGTACTGCGTCACAAAGTCGGCCATGGCCTGCGCGGCGGTGACCACGGTCACGCCCGCGTCCAGATAGCCCTCAGCGAAATAGCGCACCGACGCGGCGGAATACAGAACCAGCCGGAGCTTTGGGAAGAATTCCCGCACCTGCGCTTCCGTCAGCGCGGGCATGCCCCATGTGGAGAGAATCACTTCGACCTCCGCCAGCTGTGCGCGCTTTTCTTCCATTTCGCTTAGCAGCACGGGCTCGGGGAGAAGCTCCAGACGCTTCTCAAATTCCTTCTGCCGCCCGTCGAACACGAAGCGCAGCCGGTTTTCGGGGTTTGTGGTAAAGAAGCAGGCTTTCATGAGCAATCATCCTTTCACCGACCCGATCATGACGCCCTTTACGAAGAAGCGCTGCAGGAACGGGTACAGAAGCATGATGGGCACGGTGGAAATGACGATCAGCGCGTATTTGATGACCGTCGCGGCGGCGATTTCGCTGCCCGCGTCCATGCCGCTGGCCATTTCGGAGTCCTCGCCGAGAATCAGCACCTGCCGGAGCACCAGCTGCAGCGGGAAACGGCTGGGAGACTGAATGTACAGCGAGGCGTTGAACCACGCGTTCCAGTGGCCGACGGCGTAATACAGCATCAGCACCGCGGAGGTCGCGCCCGTCAGCGGCACGACGACGTTCAGAATGCGCTGGAAGTGCGAAGCGCCGTCCAGCTTGGCGGCTTCCATCAGCGCGTCCGGCAGCGCGCCGATGGCACTGCGCATGATCAGCATGTTGTAGGTGCTGATCGCGCCGGGCAGAATCAGCGCCCAGAGCGTGTTCATCAGGTGCAGCGACTTGATGTTCAGGTATCCGGGCACGATGCCGCCGCTGAAGTACATGGTGAACAGAATCAGATAGGCGATCGGCTTTTTCAGCAGGCTGTTTTTAAGCGACAGCAGGTACGCGCCCAGCACCGTGAGCACCATGTTGAACGCGAGACCCACGATGACGATAAACAGCGTGTTTCCAAAGCCGCTGAGCAGCAGGCTGTGCCGGAACACCATGCGATAGGAGGTCAGCGAAAGCGGAAAGTGGGGCAGCCACATAAGGCCGTAGTTGGCGACCATCTTCGTCGGGTCGCTGATGGAAGCGATAAGCACGAAATACACGGGATACGCGGTCAGGAACAGGATTAACACGAGCAGGCAGGTGTTGAAGACGGAAAATACCCGATAGCCCGTGCCTTCGTCCAGACAGGATTTTTTGCGGTTTGCAGCCATGGTGTTTTCCTCCCTTCTACCAGAGTCCCACGCCCGAGAGCCGGTTGCTGAGCGCGTTGGCGGAGATGACCAGAACAAAGTTGATCACGGAATTGAACAGACCGATGGCGGTTCCGAAGCTCCAATCGCCCTGTACAAGGCCGCGGCGATATACATAGCTGGATATAACGTCCGCCGTGTCGTACACGCGCTCGTTATACAGAAGGATGATTTTTTCGTGCCCCACGCTCATCAGATTGCCGATGCGCAGAATCAGCAGCATGACCACGGTGCTGAGGATGCCGGGCAGGGTGATGTGCAGCGTCTGCTGGAAGCGTCCCGCGCCGTCCACGCGCGCCGCCTCGTACAGCTGCATATCGATGGAGGTCAGCGCGGCGATATAGATGATACAGTCCCAGCCGAGGTTCTGCCAGATGCCGGAAACGACGTAGATGGGCACGAACATGCTCTTCTCGTTCAAAAGGTTCCCGCCAAGGTTGTTGTGGCCGAAGAACGACAGAATCTGAACGATAAACGAATTTCCGTCGGTGAACAGGCGCACCATGGAGCACACGACCACCATCGAAATGAAGTGGGGCATGTAGGAAATCGTCTGCACCGTCTTGCGGAAGCGGTCGTTTTTGACCTCGTTAATCAGAAGCGCGAAGAGAATCGGAAGGGGAAACGCGAAAATCAGCGAGGAAAGGCTGATGACCAGCGTGTTTTTCACCAGACGCAGGAAATAATAGGAAGTGAAAAATTCGGAGAAATAGCGCACGCCGATCCATTTACTGCCCCAAATGCCCTTGCTGGATGAAAAATCCTTGAATGCGATCACGGCGCCGACCATGGGCTTATAGTGGAACAAAAGGTAGTACGCGAGCACGGCGAGCGCCAGGAGGTAAGCGCCGCCGTTTTCGATCCAGTCTTTTTTCAGCCGCACCGCGATGCCCTGAGTGCCGTCCTTTTGATGTCTGCTCATATCGTTCTCATACCGTTGCGGCAGCCGGTACCGTGAAAACCGAAAATGAAAAATGCGCCGCTCGATTTGCATTTTTCAGGCGTAGGCGCGTCGTGGGCGGGGAAAGACCCCGCCCACGGTTGAGATACGGGAAGAGAATCAGTCGAAGTACGGATCGATGGCGGCCTGCATGATCTCGATGTAGCGATCCATGCCAAGCTGCTTGAGACCGTCGATGTACGCGTCGAAGTTGTCGAGGGATTCGGTGCCGGAGATAAAGTTCGCGATGTGCTCCTTCAGGTAGGTCTGCAGCTCCGTCCAGATGCGGGTGTATTCCGCCTGCATGTCGGAGGGAATGCTGCTGTAGGAAATCATGTAGTCGTTATACTGGCTGTCCGCCCAGATCACGCACGCGTCGCGCTGCTCCTGCATCGGGAAGCGGTTCTCGGAGAAGGCGCGGCGATGGATGCAGCTCCAGTTGACCAGACCATAGGAACGGGCGATGGGGTCGATGGCGAAACCGTCGGGATTGTGCGCCATGAAGTCGGTCAGCACAACGTTCCCGTTTTCGTCGTAGTTGTAGGTGACGCCCTCAATGCCGTAGTTGGCGAGATCCATGCCCTTGGGGGTGTACAGGTAGTCAAAGAAGCGGAGCGCGGCTTCAACGTCCTTACATTTCTTGGTGATGAAGCACCAAAAGGTTGTGCCTGTGATTGCGGTGGCATAGCTCATGTAGGCATTCTCGCCCTCGTTCGCGGTCAGGGAGGGAATGGCGGTCAGCTGGAAGCCCTCCTCCGTGGCGGCGTTGGTGATGACCTGGAAGCGGGAAACCATGGCGGAGATGGCTGCGCTGGTTCCGTTGGTCATAGCGGCGACGGCGGTGGCGTTGTCGGTCACGGCGAAGTTCGGATCGAACAGGCCGTCGACATACAGCTGATGCATGTACTCAAGGTAATCCTTGAATTGCGGCTCATACGCGCCGAAGTGGAATTCGCCGTTCACCTGATAGTTCGACGCGCAGGGCAGGCCGAACGCGGAGGTGAAGTAGCCGTAGTTCCAGATGTATTCGTTCATGTTGTTCGCGGACATGAGAGGGGTCTGTACACCCAGCTCGGACTTGCAGCGGGACAGGTATTCGGTGAACTCGTCCAGCGTGGTGATGGATTCAATGTCCAGCTTGTCCATGAAGTCCTTGCGGACGATCATGCCGGCATAGTTGCGGAACGGGGAATCGGACGGATAGAAGTTGCCGGCGAAGGCGATGTGAGACAGCTTGCCGTCAATGTCGACCAGAGCGGACTTCAGGCTCGCTTCATCGCTGTTCAGAAACGCCCAGTAGTTCGGCGCATACTCGGGGAGAAGATCGTCCAGCTTCACGGCGATGCCGTCTTCAAGCATGCCGGAGAAGCCCTTGCTGTAGAAGCCCTTGTTGGCACGGATCATGTCAGGCAGATCTCCGCTGGCAAGCAACAGAAGTAATGCGCTTTCATCGACGGCTTCCGTAACCTTCACGTTGATTCCGGTGGCTTCCTGCCACGCCTTGAAGCCGGGCGTGTCGTTGTAGCTGCTGTAGCCGAATAGAGATATATCGACATCAGCTGTCGTCCACAGAGTGAGGGTGGGTCTGTCCTGCATGGGATAGATGTCTTCAGCGATGGCTGCGCATGCCGACAGAGCCAGCAGCAGCGCAACGGCCAGGGAGAGGATTCGACGTGTCATGGGCAAATCATTTCCTTTCGTTGATTTACGCGGCGTTAATGCTATTAGCAAATGAACCATATATGAAATACGGTTTCAGCCGTGCTGACAATAATTCTACGAAAAAATATCGCCGTGTCAACGACCTTTCACGGCGATTTCCAGATATTTCGAGCGGGTTCATTTTAAAAAGTATAATTTGTGCTCCGATATGTGCAAGTCATGATTTGGCATGCTTTTTCCGGTATTCGCCGGGCGTGCGGCTTGTAACCTTCTTGAAAACGCGGCTGAAGTAATACTCGTTCTGAAAGCCGGAAAGTGTCGCCACGTCGCGCAGCGGCGAGTCGGTATAGCAGATCAGCTGCTTGGCGTACTCGATTCGCGCCTTGATGATGTCCTGCTTCAGCGAAAGCCCGTAGCGCTCGCGATACAGGATGTTGAGCCACGTTGCGCTCAACTGAAGCTCGTCCGCAATCTTTTCGACCGTCCACGGGCGGGTGACGTCGTTATAGATATTGAAATGCAGCGTGGCAATCTCGTCGTAGTGCCGGGAATAGGCGGCGTTCTGCACGTTCGCTGCCATGCGGATGCCGCGGGAAAGGTAGATCATCATCTGCCGGAAAATCAGGCTCTCCAGCTCGGAATCCTCCTTTTCCGGGCGGATTTTTTCGGAATACATCATCACAAACAGCTCGGTAAGGCTGTTTGGCGTGTCCGGATGGTATACGCGGTTGGTGCGGATGTTATATTGATCCATGATCGGCTGAACGTCGTCGCCCTCTAAAAACATCCAGTTGTTGCGCATGATGGCGTTCTCGTCGTGCGCGTTCAGAATGCGGGGCGTGCGCGGCTGATATAGAATGCAATCGTTTACCTCCACGCGCCGGATGCCGTTTTCCGTGCTGATGACCGCGGGCGTGAGCAGCTGCATGAACACATAGCATGGCGTTCCGTCGGGAATGCGCCGCTTCTCGCCGGGGAAATGGCTCGTGCCCAGACCGATGGTGATCAGATGAAACATGCCTCGTACCTCCGACAAAGAATGGCTGCCGCGCGCGGCGGGGTGAATTCAATCTTTATTCTATCAAAAACGGAACGTTTTCGCAAGCATCGGCCGCATCTTCTCCGTTTTTGATAGCAAAAATACTGGAAACTTGCGAAAATTATAAAAAAATGTTGAAACGTGCATTGCTTCTTCCGTGAAAAACGGTTATGATGGAAGCAATTTCGGAAAAGAGAGGAGCCTGTTTTTGATGAAACTTTCGTTTACCACGCTTGGCTGCCCGGATTGGAGCTTTGAGAAGATTCTGGATGAAGCGCGAAGGATGGGCTTTCCCGCCATCGAGATTCGCGGTCTCGAGGGCAAAATGCTCGCCGACGAAATCGAGTTTTTCAAGCCCGGACGGCAGCAGGATACGAAGCGCATGCTGAAGGCGCACGGCGTCGAGATGTGCGCGTTCGGCTCGTCCATCAATTTCCACGACCCTGAGAAGCTTCCCGCCATGCTGGAAGAGGGACGGCGCGCGATCGACGTGTGCCAGAACATGGGCATTCCGCACATCCGCGTGTTCGGCGACAGGATTCCTGAGGGACGCACCGCCGATGAGGCCGCTCAGCTGGCGGCGGACGGTATCCGGCAGCTCTGCGCCTACGCGGACGGTGCGGACGTGGATATTCTGCTGGAGGTGCACGGCAATTTCAACACCATCGAGGTGATGAAGAGCCTGCTCGAAAAGCTGGACGACCCGCATTTCGGCATCCTGTGGGACATCGAGCACAGCGACAAGATCTATGGCGACAACTTCCTGCCGTTCTATGAAACGGTGAAACCGCGCCTGCGCCATGTGCACGTGAAGGATCACGTTCGTATGCCCGACGGCACGTTCAAGCTCTGCCACGTGGGCGACGGCGATATTCCGATCGCCGCCATCGTGAAGAAGCTGATCAAGGACGGCTTCGACGGCTACTTCTCCCTCGAATGGGAAAAGAAATGGCACCCCGAGATTCCCGACTGCGACACGGAATTCCCGTTCTATCATGACTTCATGGAGAACTGCCTGAAGTAAAGGCGTTCTACTTTAAAACCCGTCCGGCTAATTTAGTCGGACGGGTTTCTTTGCTATATAGAAAAAAAGAACTCATTTTGGCTGCTTTACGTTGCAAATGTTAGGAAAATGTGGTACTATATCGTTACTCGTTAAAGCTCAGACGCGTAGGCGTTTTTCTTGGAGTCTGTATGTTGATTGCGATTTAACATAAAATGAACAGGAAAGGTGTCCCAAATGGCGCTCGAAGAGTGTCTTATTGTATGAGAAATAGGAGGTTTTGCGATGAAACGTGTGTTTTCCCTGCTGTTGGCGCTCATTTTGGTAGGGTTGCTCCCGGCTCAGGCGGCAGGCTTCTGTTCGAACACGGCGGCGATTAATGAGGCGTGCCAGTCAGTTATGAAGCTGGAGGTCAAGGACGACAGGGACGATGTGATCGCTTCTGCCAGCGGATTTTTGGCGTATGACGATCAGACGCTGGTGACGAACTGTCATGTGATTGAAAAGGCGCACGCTATCACCGCGTATTCGGACACGGGTGCGACCTTCGAGATTGGCAGCGTGTTGTGTGCGAACAGCGATAACGACCTCGCGATTTTGCACTTCAGAGAACCAACGGGGTTGAAGCCTCTGCCGCTGAATGAAGAAGGAACCGTGTATCGTGCGTCTCCCGTTGTGGCAATCGGCAGTCCAAAGGGCTTTTCCAATACCGTGAGCAAGGGCAACGTAAGCTCGACCTATACGGGGGATGACGGCGTGCGCTACATTGCGTTCAACGCCGCTATATCCGGCGGCTCTTCGGGCGGCGCACTTTTGAACGACGAAGGTCAGGTAATCGGGGTGACGAGCGCGTCCTATACCGGCGCGGCGCAAAATCTGAACCTGGCTGTAAGCGTTCTTGAGGTGATGGAACTCTACGCGGCGCATGGAAACGATGAGCCGACGGCGCTGGCCGGATGGATGGACGTAAATCAGGGCGTCAAGGAGCCAGCCTTCTCGGCGGCGAATGCGCGCAGCTTTACGATTAAAAACGGCGCGACCTTTTCCATCAGCGAGGTATATCTCTATCACGACGGCGCGTCGAACTGGGGCAAGGTCAGAAATACGGACGGCTGGCTGTACAAGGGTAACAGCATGGAGTTTACCGTGACAGACGAGGAGGCCACTCAACGCGGTCTGTGGACGCTGAATTTCTGCTTTTACCTGAACAAGCGCCCCGTTTACATGGAGACTCACGGAATTGACCTGCGCGAGATTCTCGGCAGGACGATCGTGGTTACGATTGAAAACGGCAACGTGATTCACGTGGACATCGAAGAATAAATGAATGAAATCTGTTTTCTTGCGGCGTTCATGCCGCATAACAACCGGTGTATCAAAGGAGGTTTTCGCATGAAAAAACGCATTTCCCTGCTTCTTGCGCTTGTGCTTATGCTGGGCTGCCTGCCTGCACTGGGCGAGGGCTTCGCTGCCGACTATGCCGCAATGAATGAAGCGGCGGCCAGTGTGCTGATTCTGACGATGTATGACAAGGACGATAAGGAACTGGGCAAGGCCAGCGGTTTCATGGTCTTTGACGACCGCCATGCCGTGACCACATGGTTGGCGATCAGCTCCGCCGCGCGCATCGAGGTGGAAACGGACGAGGGCAAAAAGCTGGGCGCGTTCAAGGTGCTCGGCTGCGATTCTGCGTGCAATCTGGCGATTCTTGCCTTTGATGAGTCTACGGGTTTGCAGCCGCTGGCGCTGAACGAAACCGGAGACGTGCGCCGCGGTGCGGCGTGTGTGAGCATTGGCGCGCAGAACGGCGTCAATTCCATCAGCACCGGCAACATTGCCACATTCTTTCGTGTGCAGGGCTTTGATCTTATCCAGTTCACCGCGCCTATTTCCGAAGGCGCTTCCGGCGGTGCGCTTCTGGATGAAGAGGGCAAGGTCGCGGCCGTTACGATGTTTGGCATCAGCGGCGAGATTGGCTACACCGTAGTGCAGAACATGAACTTTGCGCTGAGCATTCACCATCTGATGGATGTATGGGCGTTCTGCAAAGAGGATGAACCGGTAGAATTGAAGGACTGGCGCGTGACGGACATCAATCCCGAAAATCCGCAGGATGCCATAAACGAGCTGAAAAACGGCACGATGATCACGCTTGAGAACGAAACCGGCTACAGTGTAACTGATTTCAGAGTGCAGATTGGGGGACAATCGAAGATCTGTTCGCTGGACGGGTGGTTTAAAGACGGCGAAACGGCGAAGCTTGATTTGAAAAAGCTGGGCAACAAGGAAGACCAGAGTGTAAAGGTTTCCTTTTATGTACGAACCAAGACGGGCGGCGCGAGAGGCTGCGCGTATGCCGGTGAGTTTCAGCTGGGAGACCTTTGGGGAAAGACCTATAAGTTGGAAGTACATCCCGGCAACACTGAAAGCGGATTCGTTCCGACGTTTACCTGCGTGAAGGCGGATTCTCCAGAACAGCGGCATGTGAAGGAAGTGGCCGAAACGGAAGAGGATTTCACGATTCCCGAGGTCATCGAACGTAAGCCGAATCTGCCGGCTAATACGTGCCTGCTCATAAACGACACGAAGAAAGAATTTAAGCTTATCACCATTTCCGACAACAAAGGAATGCTGTACAAGCTGTCAGTGGAGACTGTCGCGCCCGGTGATTATCTGATTGTGGAAATGCCGGAGTCTTTCGTAAACAGCAACGACGGCGGAAACTGGAAGTTCCGCGTATATCTGAAGCTCTACACGGAAATGGCGCATATGGACGTGACGGATCCTAACGACGTGCTGGGAAAGATCTTCTACGTCAGGCAAAAGGAAAAGTCGTACTACTTTGAAGCGCAATAACGAAGGGAGGCACACATTATGAAGCAAATTCTGTCCATCCTGCTGGTATTCCTGCTGCTGCTTTCCTGCTCGGCAAGCGCGGCAACCTATTCCAATGATCCGGACGCGATTAACGAAAGCGCGCAGTCGGTGGTACTTCTGGCGGTGTATGACGTTTCCAACCGCCTGATTTCCACGGGCAGCGGTTTTGTGGCGTTTTCGGATGAATATGTGGTGACCAATTACCATGTGATCGAGGACGCGGACATAATCGTGGCCTATACGGATACGGGTGATTTGCGGCAGATCAGCCGCGTTCTGTGTGCCGACAGCGGACGAGACCTGGCTGTGCTCGTTTTCGACGCGCCCAGCGGCTTGAAGCCGCTTACGCTGTCTGAGGGCAGCGAGCCTGTGCGCGGAGAGCCTGCGGTGACCATCGGCAGTCCGATGGGCTTCCGGAATAGCGTATCGATCGGCAATATTTCCTCAGCCGAAGAGGATGAATACACCGGATATATCCAGTTCACCGCGCCGATTTCCTCCGGTTCCTCCGGCGGTACGCTGCTGAACGACGAAGGAGAGGTTATCGGCATAACCACCGCGGTCTACAGTGATCGCGAGCCCACTCAGAATATCAACTTTGCCGTCAGCAGTTCTTATGTGATCGAGATGTACAACGCGCACAAAGAAGATGTGCCTGTACCGCTTTCGGAGCTTGAACGAATCGACATCAAGACGAAAGTTGAGAATCCTGCGAACAAGGTAGACCCAAACGCGCGTGACGTCACGATTCAGAATGTTGCGGGCTTCTCGATCACCGAGGTTTACCTTTATCCGGATAACGCGAAGAACTGGGGCAAGGCGCGCAATGTCGGCGGTTGGCTGACCAATAATGGTCAGACAGTTATTACCATGACCGATGAAGAAGTTGCGCAGGATACCCTGTGGACGCTGAATTTCTGCTTCCTGTATCAGAAGCGGAATTACTACATCGATTATAGCGGACTCGATTTAAAGGAGATGCTTGGCAGAACGCTGGTCATTCGAATGGAAGACAACATGATAAGCGTAGAGATTGAATAAGACGCGTTCTGACTTATAACATACAATCCCCCTTGCGTGTTTTTGCGCAGGGGGGATTGTATTGTGTAGGGCTAAATTATTTATTTAAACATATCCGCATTCTGGCGGTAGGCTTCTTCGGTGATCTTGAGCTGGAGGAGGATTTCGTCGTTCTTGATCAGGAAGGGCGCGCCGGTGGTCAAGGTATCGTAGAGGGCGTTATAGTAGTTCAGGCCCTTGGAGTTGAAGGTGCGGGCTTCTTCCGCGTTCGGAATCCACTCTTCCTCGTGCATGGGCAGTTCCTCGCCGCAGTAGATGGGCGTGCAGTCTTCGGTGCGCAGCGGGGTGGTGGTGAGGTGCTGCTCGGGGGCTTCCTCGTCCACGTAGTACTTCCACTTGAGGCCGTTGTCCGTGCCGGTCAGGCAGCCGCGGGTGCCGTGCACCTGATAGGTATCCTTGCCGCCGAAGCCGAAGGCGGAGGAGATTTCGATGTCGCACACGGGCGCACCGGGAGCGCGGAGGATCATCTTCACGTAGTCCTCGCCGTCGCCGTAGGTATGCGCGCGATCCATGGCGCAGAACACGTCGATGTCCTGCGGATGGCCCATCACGTCAAGCGCCCAGTCCATCGGGTGCGGGCCGGTGTTGCGCAGGCTGCCGGCGGAGAAGCCGTGCACGGTCTGCCAGTCCCAGCGGCGGGCGAAGCCGTCGAAATTGAAGGTGTACTGAACCGGCCGGCCGAGCTTTCCGCTGGCGACGATTTCGCGCATCTTCATGTAGGCGGGCGCGAAGCGATACTGCTGGAAGATGAAATACTGCCTGCCGTGCTCCTTGGCGGCCTTGAGCGCGCACTCGAAGTCGTTCACGTTTCCGGACGCGGGCTTCTCGGACAGCACGTCAAAGCCGTTGGTGAGCAGGTCGTAGCTGATGCGGGCGTGATCGAAGGAGAAGGAAGCGTTGATTACAAGGTCGATGTCGGTGCGGCCGAACAGCTCGCGATAGTCGCTCAGCGCCTGCATGCCGTTTTCGCGCTCGATCATTTCGCGGCGTTCCTTGTCCTGCTCCACAAAGGCGACGAACTCATACTTGTCGGGCAGCTGCAAAAGGAGCTTTCTGTGGATATTTCTGCCGCTTCGGCCATAACCAATCAGAGCAACACGAATTTTCTTCAAGGTAAACATCCTCCCTGTATCTTTAATGGGCACGAAGCCGTGCCTGCTGGAAGTATTGTAGCATGCGGAAAGTTCAAATTCAATGCAGAAAAGAAAATCTTCTATATACTTTTCGACAGGCTCGGTGTTTATTCATGTATTAAATTTCGATCATGTTCGCCCGGAAACGCGCCGCGCTCTTGCCGAGGGGGCGGTTTTGATGTATAATGTCTTGAAACAAAGAGAACTACGGGAGAAAGCGCTATGAAATGGATTGCCTCCGCCGCGTTTGGCATGGAGGGGTTGACGGGCCGCGATCTGAAGCGGCTGGGCGCGGAAGACGTTCGGGTTCTGAACGTGGGCGGCGCGGAATTTTCCGGCACGCTCGAAAGCGCCATGAAGGCCAACCTCTGGCTGCGCTGCGCCGACCATATTTCGCTGGTTGTGGGCGAGTTCCCCGCGCGCAGCTTTGAGGAGCTGTTCGAGGGCATTCGCAGAATCGAGTGGGCGGATTACCTCGCGCGCGACAGCGCGTTTCCGGTGCGCGCGCGCTGCGTGAAGAGCGTGCTGATGAGTCAGACGGACACGCAGAAGATCGTGAAAAAGGCTGTGGTCGAAAAGCTGAAGGGCGCGTACGGCGTTTCCTGGTTTGAGGAAACGGGCGCGACGGTGCAGATCGACGTCAGTATTCGGGGCGACGTCGCGACCGTGTCGCTTGACGCGTCCGGCGAGCCGCTGTCCCGGCGCGGCTATCGCACGTGGAACGGCGAAGCGCCGCTGCGCGAGACGCTGGCCGCCGCGCTGATTCTGACCAGCGGGTGGCATCCGTGGCAGCCGCTGTATGATCCCTGCTGCGGCACGGGCACGCTTCTGATCGAGGCGGCGTTCATTGCGCTCAACCGCGCGCCGGGTCTCCGGCGGCCGTTCGCCATGGAAAAATGGCCGTTCGCCGATGTATCGGCGCTCGAACGCGTTCGCCGCGAGGCACAGAGCCGGTCGGACGAGGGGCAGCAGCGCGAGATTCGCATCGCGGGCTCCGACATCGACCCGGAAGCGATTGAGCTTGCCCGGCGGCACATCCGTCAGGCGGGGCTGGGCGGGCGCATTGAGGTCGAAGTGATGGACATGCGCGACGTGGTTCTGAAGGGCGAGCCGGGCGCGATTGTCGCCAACCCGCCGTATGGCGAGCGAATCGGCGACCGCCGGGTGGCACACGTCGTCGCGCGTCAGCTGGGCGAGCTCTCCCGGCGCTGTCCGGGCTGGAATGTATATGCGTTTTCCGCCGATATGGGCTTTGAGCGCGAGTTCGGCCGCAGAGCCGACCGGCGCAGGCGGTTCTATAATGGACGGATAGAGTGCGAGTATCACATGTTTGAGAACGGTACACCGGCTCAAAACGGTGGCGCGCATACGCGAGGAGGCAGAAAATGAAAGCCATTTTCAACAAAGCACCGCTCACGACGAATACCCTGTCGCCCCTGTCACTGGGCGCGATCCGCCCGGAGGGCTGGCTGCGCGCGCAGATGGAGGCGCAGGCAAAGGGCATCACCGGAAAGCTTCGGGAGATCTGGCCGGACGTAGGCAACGGCTGCGCGTGGCTGGGCGGCGAGGGCGATGGCTGGGAGCGCGCGCCGTATTATCTGGACGGTCTGGTTTCGCTCGCGTGGGGACTGGACGACGAGCAGCTGAAGGCCAGCGCGATGGATTACATCGAGTGGATTCTGGCGAGCCAGCGCGAGGACGGCTGGTTCGGCCCGGAGCTGAACGACGACTACTGGCCGCTGATGGTCTGCCTGAAGGCGCTGTATCAGTATTTCACCGCGACCATGGACAAGCGCGTGCTGCCGTTCATGGATAAATTCTTCAAATATGAGTATCGCAGCCTCGAAAGCAAGCCCCTTCGCGGCTGGGCATGTGCCCGCGGCGGCGAAAACATGCTGGCGGCGCTGCAGCTTTACAACATCACCGGACAGAAGTATCTGCTGGAGCTGTGCAGGATTCTGCGCGGGCAGACGCTGGACTGGCCGAATATCTTCCATACCTTCCCCAACATTCAGCCGATGAGCCGTTCGCTCAAGTGGGAACGCCTGAAGAGCGCGCTGCATGAGGAGGGCGACGGGCTGGTCGGCACCGATCATCCGTACTTCAATACCTATTATCATCAGTCGCACGGCGTGAACGTGGCGATGGGTCTCAAAACGCCCGGCGTCATCAACATGTTTAAGAGCGGCTTCAAGGAGCAGGGCGGCTTCCGCTTCGGCTGGACGAAGCTGATGAAGCATCACGGCGTCGCCAGCGGCATCTTCACTGCCGACGAGCATCTGAACGGCGCGTCGCCCACGCAGGGCACGGAAACCTGCGCCGTCGTGGAAGCAATGTATTCGCTGGAAACGCTGATCGGCTGCGGCGACTTTGGACAGGATCTTCCCGACATTCTGGAAAAGCTTGCGTTCAACGCGCTGCCCGCGTCGTTTACTGCCGACACGATGGGGCACCAGTACGATCAGCAGGCCAATCAGGTGGCCGCCACGGCGGCGGCGCGCCCGTGGTACAACAACGGCGATGAAAGCAACCTGTTCGGTCTTGAGCCGAACTTCGGCTGCTGCACGGCGAACCTGCATCAGGGCTGGCCGAAGTTTACGGCGTCCCTGTGGTATGCCACGAACGACGATGGCCTTGCCGCCATAAGCTACGCACCCTGCAAGGTGCGAACGGCGATTGACGGCGTGCCGGTGCGGCTGTCGGTCGGCGGCGGCTATCCGTTCGCGGAGACGGTGGAGATTGAGGTCGCCGTCAAGCGGCCGATTGAATTCCCGCTGTACCTGCGCGTGCCGTTCTGGGCGAAGCAGCCGGTCATCCATC